>Ga0067045_1028359_pt1 | contig 35493 bp, 28 predicted proteins | sample TerdegcTABiofilm_FD_59184 | JGI IMG/M metagenome (GOLD analysis project Ga0067045, IMG submission 59184) | Combined Assembly of (Gp0054472, Gp0054536) Wastewater bioreactor microbial communities from Singapore -Terephthalate degrading...
CCAGCTTGTCCTCATCGGCAGCCTGGGGGTCAGCCAGTGTTCGTCCCGACTGGTAAACGTCCCAGGCGGTCCAGCCCCAATCTACCAGCTTAAGGATACCGATAGCGACCGGAATGCACCACGGGCAATGTCCTGTCGGGTCGGTGTACCGCAGCGGATTGTTGGTAACGTACGAGTACCGGTTCAGCGCCTGGGGGTTGCCCGGGTCGGGGACGAGGGTGTCGGGCTGCACGAACCGCCCCAGGGCCGGGTCGTACCACCGCGCGTTGTAAAAGTACGGTCCTATTGTAGCCTCTTCGCGCTGGCCTGTAAAGCGGTAGGGGGTGGGCGTAGTGCCATCGGTGTTGTAACCGCGAATAGCGCGAATCCACGCGAATGAAAAACAGACTCCGAGGGTCTTGCAAGGGATTGCTTCGGGGCTTCGCCGTTGCCGTGATGTGGAAACCTGCCCTACGCTCCATGCGGTCCATGCTGCCGCTCATCGGTCTGACAAGTTTCCACCGAAATGTATACACTACCTTGACATGTCCTTATGGAAGCGGCGGCCAGAACTGTGGTATAATACCGCCAGGCTTGGAACGCGGAGCGATGCCCGTGCCTGGGATGAAGGAATGGCTTGGCAAGCAGAGGCTGGACGCGTCCACTCGGCCCGTGCTCTGGCTGCGATGGATGGCCATTGCCCTCGCGGGCACCGTTGCGGTGCTCACGTCTGCATCGTCCTGGCCGTTGCTGTTGGCGGCGGGCTACAACGCCATGGTGGACCTGTGGCAGCGGTTCTCCCCTCGCCTGCGGAGCCCTGCGCTCTGGCTGGTGCCTGATCTGCTTGTCTTCGGCCGATTCGCCTACGAGACGGGCGATCCTCTCGGCCCGGGCTACTTGCTGTTCGTCGCCTCCGCGGCCTGGGCGGTTGTGGCCGACTCATCCCTTCAAGGCTGGCTCATCGGGCTTGGACTGGGCCTTGGGTATGATGTGGCGATTCTGCTGGCGATTCGGGCGTTTCCCGACGCGGCATCCTTGGGTGGGTGGCTTGCGCTCACGCTGGGCCTTTCGCTGGTGGGCGCACTGTCCGCTGCTTTTGGCCGTCTGCTCCGCGCAGAACAGCAGCGGGTGCTCCAACAGGGCAAGGTGGCCGAGGAACTACGGGCGCTGGAGCAACTCAAGAGCGATTTTCTGTCCACCGTCTCCCACGAGTTCCGCACCCCGCTCACGGCCATCAAGGTCTCCGTGGGCTTGTTGGCCGACAAACTGGGCGGCTCGGATGGGGAACAGCAGCGCCTGATGAGTACCATCCTTCGCAATGTGGACAGGCTCAACCAGATGGTCGGCGGGGTGCTGGAAATGGCGCGACTGCAGAGCGGCAAAGTCATCCTGCAGAAACGTTCCGTGGATGTGTGTCAGGTGGTTCGCGAGATCGCCGTCTCGCTCCAGCCGCTCATGGATGAAAAAGATCAGTTGTTCACGCTGCGCCTGCCGGAGAGGCCCGTCTTCCTGATGGCCGACGCGAACCGCCTGGAGCAAATCCTGAGCAACCTTCTTTCCAACGCACAGCGCTACACGCCCCGCGGGGGTGAGATTGCCGTGGAGGTGCGCGAGTTGGGCAACTGGGTTCGCATCTACGTCTCCGATACAGGCCCTGGCATCCCCTACAACGAACTCCCCCACATCTTTGACCGCTTCTTCCGGGGCCAGGTGGGGCGCAAGGCCGGGCCTGGGACAGGGCTGGGGCTGTCCATCGCGCGGTCGCTGGCACGGCTCCACGGCGGCGATGTGGGGGTCAGCACCAAGCCGGGTGAGGGCTGCGTTTTCTTTGTTACGTTGCCAAAAGGGGAGGCTGCAGGTGAAATTCCTGGTGGTGGATGATGAAGCGGACGTCGTGGAGGTGGTGTCTGTAACCCTCAAGATGCAGTGGGGGGCCGAGGGGCAGGTCATCGCTGCGTACACGGGGGAGGAGGCGGTGTCGCTGGCGCTCTCGGAGCGGCCGGACTTGATCATCCTGGACATCGCCTTGCCGGACGTGGATGGGTTTGAGGTGTGCCGCAGGATTCGCGAATTCTCCGACGCGCCGATTCTGATGCTCACCGCCAAGGACGACGAGATGGACAAGGTGCGCGGCCTGGAACTGGGCGCGGATGACTACATCACCAAGCCTTTCGGGCACCTGGAGTTGATGGCCCGGATTCGGGCCGTGCTGCGCCGAGTTCAAATCCCGCTCACTCCCGCTGGCGGCGCGCGGATCATCATCGGCGGCATCGTGTTGGATTTGAATCGCCGCGAGGTGGAGGTGGACGGCCGCCCGGTTCGGCTGACCCCGACCGAATTCAATCTTCTCCAGCAACTGATGCGCAATGCCGGCAAGGTGCTGCCCCATGAAACGTTGCTGGCCCGTGTGTGGGGGCCGGAGTACAGGCGCGAAATTGACTACCTGAAAGTGTACATCCGCCGCTTGCGTGAGAAACTGGAGCCAGATCCCCAGAATCCCGAGTACATCCTGACCGAGTACGGGATTGGCTACTGGTTTCGCAGTCCGTAGGGGGCACGGACCTGCGGTTTGTTAACCTTTTTTCACCGGTTTTTCCTCGCGATATTTACCCCCATCTGGTATCCTGTAGGTAGAAGCACCGCTTGTCCGGCGAGTGCCGTTCGGTCTGCGTTGCCCGCATGTTGCCAGTGAAGGCTGTTGTGGCAGAAGCCGGTATCTGCCGTGGAGGATGTAACCTATGCGACTGGTTGCCGCGATGGTTCAGGACGCAGATGCGGATGATCTTCTGAATGCGCTCGTGGAGCATGGGTTTCGCGCGACGCGGATTGAGACGACGGGTGGGTTCCTGCGCGGCTCCAACAGTCTGATCCTCATCGGCGTGCCCATCCCGCAGGTGGAGGATGTCCTTGACGTGATCCGTCATCATTGCCACTCCCGCACCCAGATCGTTACCCCTGCCGACGCGCCGTTCCTGAATGGCGAAATGGAGGTGGAGATCGGCGGGGCTATCGTCTTCGTGTGGGAGATCACCCGCTTTGAGCGTCTATGATTGACAGCACTTTGCGTCCGAAAGTGCGCCCGCACGCGCAAGCAGCCGCGCTGGAGTACCCTGCGCTCACCATTGACCTGGGGAGCACGTACACCAAGGTCGCCGTGATAGACCTGGCCAAGCCCAGGTTGATGGCGAGGGTGCAGGCCGTTACCACGGCGGAGCATGACATTACTGTGGGACTGACGAACGCATTAGCGCAACTTCCCGGGGACTGGGGCCGCCGCGCCGTGGAGTTCCCGGTGCGGTTGGCGTGTTCCAGTGCGCGGGGTGGGCTGCGCGTGGTGGCGATCGGGCTGGTGCCAGAACTGACGGCGGAGGCGGCGCGGCGGGCCGCGTTGGGGGCGGGCGCCCGGGTCATGAAGGCGTATTCGCACCATCTGACCCTGGAGGAACTCGCCGAGGTCGTTCGCATGGAGCCTGACATCATCCTTCTGTGCGGCGGCACGGATGGCGGAAACCAGGAAGTGGTTTTACATAACGCGAGACTGCTCGCCCATTCGTCTGTGCGTGCGCCAATCGTGTTCGCGGGCAACAAACACGCTGCCGACGAGGCGCGCGCCCTGTTGGAGGCGCGAGGCAAGGAGGTCTTCGTTACCGAAAACGTCATGCCCGCGCTGGGCGAACTGAACGTGGAACCGGCGCGCCAGACCATCCGAGAGGTCTTCATGCGGAAGATCGTGGATGGGAAGGGCTTGCGAAACGTGGAGTCGTTTGTCCAGTGTGTTGCGATGCCGACGCCGGAGGCGGTTCTGCGGGCGGCCAGATTGCTGGCCAAGGGCACCAAATCTCGGGAAGGGTTGGGGGAACTGATGGTTGTGGATGTGGGCGGGGCCACAACGGACGTGCATTCCATCGCAGCGGGGGAGCCCACCATGCGCACCGTGGTTCAGCGCGGGCTGCCCGAGCCTTATGCGAAGCGCACCGTGGAAGGCGACCTGGGGCTGCGGGTGAGCGCGACGTCGCTCCTGGAGTCCGTCGGCGAACGCCGTCTTGCCCAGGAAACAGGCCTTCCCGATAAGAACGTGGTAACCATCGTAGCGAGATTGCCCCGCGACATCGGCTGGGTGGCCCATGATGAGACCGAGTGGGCGCTGGACGAGGGTATGGCCCAGGCCGCGGTTCGGCTGTCGGTGGAGAGGCACGTTGGCTACCTCAAAGAGATGTACTTGCCTGCAGGCTACTGCTACATTCAGATTGGCAAAGACCTGACGGGCGTGCGTCATCTTGTGGGGACGGGCGGCGTGTTTGCCTACGGTCGGCATCCTTTCCGCATCCTGCACGCCGGCCTTTACGATCCGCAAAATCCGCTGTCGCTGAAGCCCAAGGCCCCTCGCCTTTGGATAGACAAGCCTTACATCCTGTGGGCGGTGGGCCTGCTGTCCGAAGTGAATCCCGACGCGGCGTTTGATCTCGGCGTCGCCAGTCTGCAAGCAGAGGAGGGAACATGACAAGCCCGGTCAAGGTTGCGATTGTCGGTGGAGGCAATGGTGCCCACGCCATGGCGGGGCATCTGGCCATGAAGGGCCACACGGTTCGGCTGTACAGCGCCTTTCCCCAGGAGATTCGCGCGATGCAGGAGGCTGGCGGCGTCTTCGTGGAAGGCGCGGTGGAGGGCTTCGGCCGGCTGGATGCCGTTTCAGCGGACCCGGCGGCGGTCATTCCCTGGGCCGAGGTGATCATGGTGGTGGTGCCGGCGTTTGCGCATCGCCCGCTGGCCGAGACCCTTGCCCCGCACCTGCGCGACGGCCAGGTGCTGCTGCTCAACCCCGGGCGCACGGGCGGCGCGCTGGAGGTGGCCGCCGTGCTGAAACGGATGGAAGTTCGGGCCGATGTCGTCGTGGGCGAGGCGCAGACCCTCATCTATGCGTGTCGCATCTCCGGGCCGGCGCGTGTGCGGGTGCTGGGCCTCAAGCGGGCCGTGCCCGTGGCGGCGCTGCCGGCGACCCAAAACGACCGTCTCTTGTCGCGGGTTACGCCCTTGTTCCCGGAGTTCTGCGCCGCGCAGAACGTGCTGGAAACCAGCCTGGACAACATCGGAGCGGTCTTCCATCCCGCCACAATGGTACTGAACGCCAACCGAATTGAAGCCGGCGACGACTTTGACTTCTACCAGGGGATGACGCCCATGGTTACCAAGACGCTGGAGGCTGTGGATGCCGAGCGGCTTGCCGTGGCGCAGGCCTACGGCGTTGCGACGGAGTCCGCCGCCGACTGGCTTCTCAAGGCCTACGATGGCGTTCGCGGCAACACCCTGTACGAGCGCATCCAGAGCAACCGCGCTTATGCGGGCATCAAAGCCCCGAAATCGCTGAATGTTCGCTACATCACCGAGGACGTGCCCACGGGACTGGTTCCCATTGCGGCCTTTGGCAAGGCGGCGGGCATCCCCATGCGGACGTGCGAGGGCATTATTGACCTGTGCTGCACGCTGTTGGGGCGGGACTTCTGGGCCGAGGGGCGGAATCTGGAGAACCTGGGACTCGCCGGCATGGATCGGGAGGCCATCCTTCGCTACGTCAACGAGGGTACGTTGGCCTGATCGGAGGCGTATATCCCTATGGACACGAGCAAGCCGAGAATTCTGGTCATCGGCGCGGGACACGGCGGGAAGGCCATGGCGGCCGACCTGGCCATCAAGGGGTTCCCCGTGCGCCTGTACAACCGGACGTACTCGCGGATTGAGATGATCGCCCTGCGCGGGGGGATAGACCTGGAGTTTGAGGACGGGCACTCGGAGTTCGGCCCTCTTGAGATGGTAACGTCCGATCTGGGCATGGCCGTGGAGGGCGTGAACCTGATCATGGTTGTGGTGCCCGCGTCGGCCCATGCGGACATCGCGGCCCAGTGTGCGCCGTTCCTGGAAAGCGGCCAGGTCATCATCCTGAACCCTGGGCGCACGGGCGGCGCGCTGGAGTTCCGTCGCGTGTTGGCTGAGAAGGGCTGCCGCGCCTCTGTGGTCGTCGCCGAGGCGCAGACGTTCGTGCTCTCAAGCCGCTCCACGGGTCCTGCGGAGGCTCGCCTGTTCCGCTCAAAGATTACCGTGCCGCTGGCGGCGCTCCCCTCTACGGACACGCCACGGACCTTGGAGTTGGCTCGGCTCGCCTATCCGCAATTCATCCCGGCGCGCAACGTGCTGGAGACCAGCCTGGACAATATGGGAGCGGTGATGCATCCATCGCTGATGATTCTGAACGCGGGGCGCATTGAGGCCACCCGAGGCGAATTTCAATTCTACATTGATGGCGCCACCCCAAGCGTGGCGACGGTGCTGGAGCAGGTGGACGCGGAGCGGGTGGCAGTGGCCCGCGCGCTTCAGGTGCGTGCTCGCTCGGCCCTGGAATGGCTGCGCGCGGCCTATGCGTCGGTGGGCGACGACCTGTTCCACGCCATCCAGGGCACACCCACGTACAGGGGGGTGGCGGCCCCCCGCTCGCTGACGCATCGGTATCTTTTTGAGGATGTGCCCATGAGCCTGGTGCCCATCGCGACCATCGGAGCACATTACGGCGTGGACACGCCGACGATCCGCGCGGTGATCCATCTCGCGTGCGTTCTGCATCGCAAAGACTATTTCGCCCTGGGCCGCACCCCTGCGCGCCTAGGCATTGAGAACATGAGCGTGGAGCAGTTGACGCGCTATGTGGAAGGCCGATAGCAACGCGATACCGGAAATAGGGACTTGCGCATAAGGAGGAATCATGGCAGAGAAGACGATACTGGGAGGTTCGCTAGGCGAATGCGTCCATGTCGCCGGCGTTCTGAACTTCTTGCGCATCGCCGAGGAGCAAGGATACAGGACCGAGTTCACCGGCCCGGCCACGTCCATCGCCGAGTTCGTGGCGGCGGCCCAGGAGGTGGACCCGGACATCCTGGCCATCAGTTACCGCCTTACGCCCGAGAACGCCCGAACCCTGCTCCGCGACCTATGGCAGGCCTGCGAGGAGGCCGGACTGACGCACAAGCGCTTCGTGTTCGGCGGGACGCCGCCGGTGGCCGCGGTGGCGCGCGAGGCGGGATACTTTGAGGCCGTGTTCAGCGGCGAGCAGCCGGTGGAGGCCGTGATCGCCTACCTGCGCGGGCAGCGGTTTGAGGAGATGACCGCCGCCGACTTCCCCGACGAGACCATGGCGCGCATCCGCTGGAAAGCGCCATTCCCCATCATCCGCCACCATTTTGGCCTTCCGGCCGACACCATTGAGCCGACGGTGGAGGGCATCAGGAAAATCTCCGAGGCCGGCGTGTTGGATGTGATCTCCCTCGGCCCTGACCAGGACGCGCAGGAGAACTTCTTCCACCCCGAGCGCCAGAACCCCAAACGCAAGGGCGCGGGCGGAGTGCCATTCCGTACCGAAGAAGACCTCATTCGCCTATACGAGGCGTCGCGCTGCGGGAATTATCCGCTCATGCGTTCGTACTCGGGCACGTCGGATCTGCTGGAGTACGCCGAGGTGCTGTGGCGCACCATCCGCAACGCCTGGTGCGCCACCTCGCTCTTCTGGTTCAACGTGGTGGATGGGCGCGGCCCGCTGAGCCTGCGCGACTCCATCCGCGATCACATGCTGCTCATGAAGTGGCATGGCGAGCGGGGAATCCCGGTGGAGGGCAACGAGCCATACCATTGGGGCCTGCGCGATGGGCATGACGCCGTGGTGTGCGCGGTCTCCTACATCTACGCCCACGTTGCCAAGGCCATGGGCGTGCGCGACTACATCAGCACGTATATGTTTGAAACGCCGCCGAACACGTCCAACAAGATGGACCTGGCGAAGGCGCTGGCGCAGATTGAACTCACCGAAAGCCAGCAAGATGCCAACTTCAACGTCGTCCGCCAGACGCGCACCGGCCTCATGAGTTATCCCGTGGATATGGACTACGCCAAGGGGCATCTGGGGTCGTCGGTGTACCTGCAAATGGCGCTGCGGCCTTCCATTGTGCACGTGGTCGGATACTGCGAGGCCAATCACGCCGCCACGCCCGAAGACGTTATTGAGAGTTGCAAGATGGCGCGGCAGGTGATCCAGACGGCGCTGGCGGGCCAGCCCGATATGACCGCCGATCCCGAAGTCCAGCGCCGCAAAGATGAACTCGTGCGCGAGGCTATGGTCATCGTGGACGCCGTTCGGCAACTGGGGAGCGGCGTGGCCGATCCGCTGACCGACGTGGAAGTGCTGGCGCGGGCGGTGGAAATCGGCCTGCTGGATGCGCCCCAACTCAAGGGGAACCCGCACGCCTGTGGCAAGGTGCGCACGCGCCCGGTCAACGGCGCGATTGTGGCTGTGGATGAAGAGGGGTGGCCTTTGACGGAGTCGGAGCGAATTGCCAGAATCTTCCAAAGCCTGTAGAATGTAGTCGGAACTTCCGACTACGAGTTTTTCCCCCCGATGGGGCGGGGCGCGGAAAGGAGGTGATGTGAGGAGAAAACCGGCGCGTGCGTTTCGGAGCCTTTCGGATGTTGGTTCGTTTCTTGTGCAGCAAAAGGAGGAAACACATGGCTAGAGCAAGACTCAAGGTAATCGCGTCTGTTGCGCTGTTGGCGATGACCCTGCCGCTCGTTGCAGCCTGTGGAGGAGCAGGCCCCACACCCACGCCGGAGAAGGTCATTGTCAAGGAGACCGTGCCCGTCAAAGAGACCGTGGTCGTGCAGATTACCCCCACGCCGGGGCCCAAGCGGGGCGGCACCCTCGTCGTTGGCCTGATGAGCCCCGTGCTCAGCCTGGACCCGGCGGACTACCGCGACCGCCAGACCGAGACCGTCATCCGCAACATGTTTGACGGCCTGGTAACCCGCACCAAGGACAACCAAGTGGTGCTGGAGATGGCGAAATCGGCCACGCTGATTGACCCAAAGACCTGGGAGTTCAAACTCAAAGAGGGGATGACATTCCACAACGGGGACCCGGTAACCGCCGAGGACGTCAAGTTCACCTTTGACCGCATCATCACCGAGAAGGCGATTGAGTACCCGGAGCCCCACACCGCTGCCCGCAAGGGCCTCATCGCGCCGCTGGAGAGCGTGGAGGTCGTGGATCCGCTCACAGTCCGGTTCCACCTGAAGGCCCCCTGGCCCGTGTTCATGCAGATGCTGTGCCACCAGCAAATCATCCCGAAGAAGTACTTTGAGTCGGTTGGCGGCACCAAGGGGTTCATTGAGAAGCCCGTCGGGGCCGGGCCGTTCAAGTTCGTGGAGGGCAAACTGGACGATCAGATCGTGCTGGAGCGGTACGAGAACTACTACGGCGGCGCCGATGACCTGCCGCCCGTCGGGCCGGCCTTCGCGGATCGGGTGATCTTCAAGATCATCCCCGAGCGGTCGTCCCGTGTGGCGGCCCTCCAGGCGGGCGAGGTGAACATCATCCAAGGTGTGCCGTCCTACGTCGTGCCGCAGTTGCTCAGCGACCCCAGACTGCAAGTCAAGACCTGCGCCGGTACGCGCCCACACTTCATGGAAGTCAACGTCAAACAGAAGCCCTTTGACGACGTGCGCGTCCGCCAGGCCCTCAACTATGGCATCAACGTGGACCTGATTCTGGCCAAGATCCTGAGCGGCTACGGTGTGCGCCTGCCTGGCATCCTGTCCCCGTTCAACAACTTCGCGGACCCCAACCTCAAGCCTTATCCGTTTGACGTGGAGAAGGCCAAAGCACTGCTGAAGGAGGCAGGGTACGAGAAGGGGTTCTCCTTCGTCATTGATGTGAGCGCCGATGCCAAAGAACTGGCCGAGGCTATCGCGGGGGAACTGCGCACCAACCTGGGGCTGGATGTCAGCGTCCGCGTCTGGGACTGGGCCGTGCTGCGGCCGAAGTTGCTGGCCGGCGAGCGCCAGGCGACCGTCAGCAGTTGGGGCGACTCGGCCTTTGACCCGGTGGGCTACCTGGAGGCGAAGGTGCATACCTACGTTGAGGGCTCCACCTACGGTCGCGGCAACTACAGCCAGTATAGCAACCCGCGCGTGGACGAACTCATCAAAGCGGGCGAGATTGAGACGGACGTTGCCAAGCGCCATGAGATCTACAACGAGATTCAGCGCATCGTCTGGGAAGAAGCGCCTATGGTCTTCCTGTTCGTCCCGCAGGAGATTGAGGCTGCCGCTGCTAACGTGCAGAACTGGGGTCCTTCGCCCGATGGCCGCATCAACCTCCACGATGTCTGGTTGTCTCAGTAGTCGGGTAACTTGGGCGGATCAGGGGAGCGGCGAACCGCTCCCCTGATCCCCACGAGGGTGAGGCGTGCCGATGCGAGGCATCAAAATCCTTGAACGATTGCTCTATACAATCCCCATCATGTTCGGCGTAGCGATCCTGGTGTTTCTCTTCATGCGCATGACTCCGGGCGATCCGGTGGACATCATGATGGGAGAGGCGGGCAGCATCGCGCCCGGCGAGATGGAGCAGTTGCGTAAGGAATTCCACCTGGATCAGCCTTTGCACGTCCAGTTGTACCTCTTCCTCTCGGATGCCCTTCACGGCAATCTGGGTTACTCCTACGCCTACAAGAAGCCGGTTGCGGACCTGATCATGGAGCAACTGCCTGCGACCATAGAACTTGCCCTGGGGGCCCTTTTGTTCGGGTTGATCATCGCGGTGCCCATAGGCATCTGGTCGGCGGTGAAACAGTATTCCATCGTGGACCGTGTGAGCATGGCTGGCGCCTTCCTGGGCGTCTCCATGCCGGCGTTCTGGCTTGGCATTCTTCTTATCTTGATTTTCTCGGTGAGACTGCGGTGGCTGCCCGTAACGGGGCGCATTGACTACAACGCCGGGCTGCAAGTCGTAACGGGGTTCTACGTGCTGGACAGCATCCTGACGCGAAACACGGTGGCGCTGGTGTCCTCGCTGAAGCACCTGATTCTACCGTCGGTGGCTCTGGGGGCAGGCACCGCGGCGATGGTGGCCCGCGTGCTGCGCTCCAGCATGATAGAGGCATTGCGACAGGACTACGTAACTCTGGCGCGGGCCAAGGGGGTGCGCGAAACGTGGGTGGTGCTGAAGCACGCGCTGCGCAACGCCCTCATCCCCACGGTAACGGTGGTGGGGATTCAGGTGGGCGTGCTTCTGGGCGGCAATATGATCGTGGAGCAAGTGTTCAGTTGGCCCGGGCTGGGCAGGTTGGCCGTGCGCGCCATTTTCTCGCGCGACTTCCCGCTGGTCCAGGGCGTGGTCATGGTGTACGCGCTGACATTCGTGCTGGCGAATCTTGTCGTGGACATCCTGTACACCTATATCAACCCGAAGATCACCCTGTAGCAGAGGGAAGGCCATGCAGACCACACAAACCGCAATGCCCTGGTGGTATCCGCTGACCATCCGACTGCGGATTTGGGCCGCGAATGCCGCGGGGTTCTTCCGCGACCTGGCCGGCCACCCCATTGCCCTGGCGGGTGGGCTGGTGGTGCTGTTGTACGTTGCGATGGCCATTTTCGCCCCGCAGATTGCGCCGCATGACCCCACCAAAGGCGAATTGATACGCCGACTTGAGCCGCCCGTTTGGGCAGGGGGCTCCATGCAATACTGGCTCGGGACAGACGCCCAGGGCAGGGATTTGTGGTCTCGCATCGTGTTCGGCAGCCGTATCTCGCTCTGGGTTGGGTTCGTATCCGTGGCCATCTCGGCGGTCGTGGGCGTGCTTCTGGGATGCCTGGCGGGGTACTTTCGGGGCGCGCTGGACGAGGTCCTCTCGCGTTTCTCGGACCTGCTGCTGGCGTTCCCCTACTTGATCTTCGCCATCGCCGTGATGGCGTTCATGGGGCCGGGGATGACGAACCTGCTCCTGGCCCTGACGTTCAAAGGCTGGGTGGAGTTCTACCGTCTTGCCCGTGGAGAGATGCTTTCGGAGAAGACGAAGGAGTACGTCCCGGCGGCTGTGGCCGTGGGCATGGGCGACCTGCGCATTATCGTCTCCGAGGTGCTGCCCAACATCTTCCACTCGGTGCTGGTTCTCGCCACGCTTCGCCTTGGCGTCATGATCGTCATGGAGGCAAGTCTCAGTTTCCTCGGCCTGGGCATTCAGCCGCCCACGCCCGCTTGGGGTTCTATGGTGTCGGAGGGGCGCGACTACTTGACTACGTCCTGGTGGGTGTCCACGATACCCGGCTTGGCCATTCTCATCTTGGTGCTGGCGATCAACGTGTTCGGCGAGGGGTTGCGCGATATCCTGGACCCGCGACTGAAGATTGAGTGAGAGGGCACGATGGCACAATCACCGCCATTGTTGGAGATTCGGCATCTCACGACGGTTTTCCCAACCCGCAGAGGGGTGGTGCGTGCGGTGTCGGGCCTGGACCTTTCACTGGCGCGGGGCGAGTTGTTGGGGCTCGTGGGCGAGTCGGGATGCGGGAAAAGCGTGTCCATGCTCTCCATCTTGCGCCTGGTGTCGCATCCGGGGAGGATCGTGGCGGGTGAGGTTCTGCTGGAAGGCCAGGATCTCTTGAAACTCCCGATGCACGCCATGAGGCAAATCCGCGGTCGGCAGATCAGCATGATTTTCCAGGATCCCATGACGACCTTGAATCCGGCGTTCCGCGTGGGCGACCAGATCGCCGAGTCGCTGCGCATTCATGGGATGCTCAACGGCTCCGGCCCTTCGCTGTGGCCCTTTGGGAAGGCACGGGCCGAAGCCGAGCGGAAGCGCGTGGTGGGGTTGCTGGACGAGGTGGGCATTGCCGTTCCGTGGGAGGCCCGCAAGCGCTATCCGCACGAGTTCAGCGGGGGGATGCAGCAGCGCGCCCTCATCGCCATTGCCGTCTCGTGCAAGCCGAAGATACTCCTCGCGGATGAGCCTACTACCGCCCTGGATGTTACCATCCAGGCGCAGATTATGGATTTGCTGCGGAGGCTCAACCAGGAGTACGGCACAAGCGTCGTCCTGGTTACGCACAATCTGGCGTTGGCCGCCACGTTCTGCCAAAATATCGCCGTCATGTACGCCGGACGGTTGGTGGAAAAAGGGCCTACCGACGCGGTGATTGAAGATCCGAAGCACCCGTACACCCGCGGCCTGTTGGAGTGCATTCCCAAGATCGGCGCGACACGCGAGCCGCTGCAGCCGATTCCGGGGAATGTCCCCGACCTGGCTGAACTTCCGCCGGGATGCGCCTTCCACCCTCGGTGCGGACACGCGCAGGAGGCCTGCCAGGAGGGCGAGGTGCCACTCGTTACGCTGCCCGACGGCCGCCAGGTGCGGTGTCTGCTTTACGTTTAGAGGCGAGTGCGATGCAGACTCTTTTGGAAGAGAACAACATGGTGGAGGATGTGGGGCCAGCGCCGCCCCGGCCGCTTATCTCTGCAATGGGGATTCGCAAGTACTTTTACATCCGCCCCAGCCTGTTGGCGCGCGTTCTTGCTCGCCGCCGGGTGCAGGTCGTCAAGGCCGTGGACGGCGTGGACCTGGTGGTGTACCCGGATGAAACCGTGGGCCTGGCGGGCGAGTCGGGTTGCGGCAAGACGACGCTGGGACGGGTGCTCACCCGCCTGCACGAGCCGACCGCGGGCCGGATGCTCTTTGAGGGCAAGTTGGTATTCGGGGAGGACCCCAACGGGACTGCGCCGAGGATGACGGACCGGGAGTTTCGGCGGTCGGCCCAGATTATTTTCCAAAACCCGTATTCTTCCCTCAACCCCCGCAAAACGGTGCGCGACATCTTGTCGGTTCCACTGCGGGCGCGGGGCGTAACCGGGATGCAGGAGTTGGAGAACGAGATTCTGTACCTGCTGAGCCGGGTGGGGTTGAGCCGACGCCACATTGACCGCTACCCTCACCAGTTCAGCGGGGGCCAGCGCCAGCGCATCGGCATCGCACGCGCCCTGGCCATGCGCCCGAAGTTCGTCGTCGCAGACGAACCCGTCTCCTCTCTGGATGTCTCCATTCAGGCCCAGGTCATCAACCTTCTGAAGGAACTCCAGGCTGAATTTCATCTGACCTACTTGTTCGTCGCCCACGATCTCAGCCTTATCTACCACATCAGCGACCGCGTCGCTATCATGTACCTGGGGAAGATCGTGGAGACAGGGCCTACGGACCTGCTGTTCGCGGAACCTTTGCATCCCTACACCCAGGCGCTTCTGGCCGCTGTGCCCAGGGTGGACAGAGCCGCCCGTCGTCAGCGCATCATCCTGGAGGGCAACGTGCCCAGCCCGATAGATCCGCCGTTGGGGTGTCGGTTCCACCCACGGTGCTTTGCTCGCCTGGGCGACATCTGCAAGGAAGAGGAGCCTCCCTTGCGGGCTGTCGGCCCGAAATACGCCGTGGCTTGTCATCGCTATTCGTAAAAGGAGCCTATGCGAGTTCTCACCCTGGAAGGGACGCCCTACGAGATGGGCTTGCAGCACGGCGCGCTGGCGGGGTCTTTGCGCCGGCTACTCGTGTCGCGCATCTACCGCCGCCTGCAAAAACTCGCTCCGCACCCGCAGACCGAGGTCTGGTACGGGGAGGTGCTGGCCCTGCTTGAGCGCGAGGCCGAAGGATTCCTTCAGTACGCCCAGGGCCAAGCCGATGGCCTGGGGATAGAACGCGACCTGCTCCTGCGCTTCTCGCTGGCGTCGTACCTGGAGGACAGCGCCAAGGCTCCCGCCGCGGTTGCCGAAGGATGCACGGCCTGGGCCGCGCGCCCCGACTGGACGCAAACGGGTCAGCCGCTCTTGGCGAAGAACCGCGACCAGAGCCTGGAACAACTGGGGCTGCAATGCGTCATCCGCGCGAGACCCGCAAGCGGATACTCGTACATGGGTGTTACCACCTTGGGGTGGCCGGGGCTGGCGTCTTCGGGGCTCAATGCCGCCGGCCTGGCCGTGGCCGACACCCACGTGCTCAGCACCGACCTGGGGCCTGGCCTGCCGCGCTGGTGGATGATGGTCTGCATCCTGGAGCGCTGCCAGACGGTAGGCGAGGCGCTGGATTACCTGACAGCGGCCCCACGCCTGGGGAACGGCAATCTCGTCTTGGCCGACGCCCAAGGCGCTATCGCTGTGTTTGAGGAAGGGCATGCCCATTTCGGCATTCGGACGCCCGAATATGGGCAGGGGTATCTGGTGGCTACCAATCATTTCGTTACCGACTCGCTGCGGGGCCGGTGCCGCATGGAGCATCTGGGCAAGAAAGGGGACACCCTGGCGCGGAAGGCGCGAATGGAGGCGGCGCTTGCCGAGGCGAAGGGGGTTGTGTCGCCCTCGTGGGCGCGGGCGATCATGTCCTCGGCGGACGGGACGGGGGCGCTGTGCTGGCAAGACCCGGAGCGGAACATCGGGACGATTTCCACCGTTATCGTCTCGCCTGCAACCGGCGTGGTCTGGGTCAGGCATGGGCGGACGTGGCATGGGCGGTTCCAGCGGTTCGCGCTGACGTGATTTGTGCCGACGCGAGACCGGCGTAGAATAGGCGCCTGACATGATGGAGAAGACGTAGATGGAGAAAGTCCTTGTTACGGGCGGCACCGGCTTTCTGGGCGTGCACCTGGTTCGCGCCCTGGTCCAGCGCCGCTACGATGTGCGGGTCCTGACGCGGGACCCCGCAAGAGTGCGCGGTCAGACCCATCTTCCTGTGGAGATCGTGGCGGGGGATATCACCTCGCCGCAGGACGTGCGCAGGGCCGTTGAGGGATGCCAGGGCGTTTTCCATCTTGCAGCCAAGGTTACGCTCAGCGCCAAGGAGGCCGACGAAGTCTTCGCGGTCAACGTAGAGGGGACGCGCAACGTGATGGAGGCTGCCCTGGAGACGGGCGTGCGGCGCGTGGTGCACGTGAGCACCATCGGGACGCTGGAAGGGCCCTCGGAGGACAGCGTGGTGGACGAGACATGTCCGTTGCGCACCTCGGATGTGGGGACGCCGTACCTGGATTCCAAGGTGCATGCGGAGAGGGTGGTACTTGACATAATGCAAAGAGGCCTTCCTGCGCTTATCGTGAATCCAGGGGGGATGATCGGGCCGGAAGACAATTTCCATTCGCCCTCGTCGGCGCTGCTCAAGTTGTTCTTCCATCGGATCAACCCATTTGTCGTGGCGTGGCGGTTGAACCTGGCGGATGTGCGGGATGTGGCAGATGGCCTCGTGCAGGCCTACCGCAACGGGCGACTGGGAGAGCGGTACATCCTGGGCGGGGAAAACACCGACACGGTTACGGTGTTCCGGTACCTGCGAGAGATTACAGATTTCAACAGAGCGATCTGGCCGCTGGCCTGGGAGACGCTGGAGATGCTCTCGGAACTGTCGGCGCTCCTCTCGCAGCCGCTGGTGGAGAAGAGCGTGGCTACGTTCTATCACTACGCCTTCTGGGCATCTAGCGAGAAAGCCGAGCGCGAACTGGGCTACAAGCACCGCGCGCTGGGCGAGACCCTCGCCGACGCCGCGGCTTGGTATGAAGCGACGTTCCTGAAGCCGCAGCCGTGGGCGTCCTCCTATCTCGCCGGCGAGTAATCCGGTGGTGGCCGGGCGGCAGGAGAGCAAGGTCGCTGGCGCACGTGCTGCGCGCCGCTGGCGTGAGAGGCAGGTGGCTATGCTTGCGGGCTACGCGGCAGCCGAGGCTCTTGCGTTCCGCGCTCGCAATTTTTCTAGCCGCTCCATGGGTCGGGAGCAGTCTCTGCGATTTTGCCTGATCCGGTTGCGCGGGGGCAGATAGACGCCGATTTGACGATTGGGGGCTAGGAGGCCTATAATACACAAGCAATGGATGGGGCGATGAGGCTCGCCCTTGATCGCCGTCTGGCTGATAGCCTCTACGGAGGAGCGTGTTCTTCGTAGAGGCTTTTTTCTTTGAAGCGGTAGGAGATTTTGCAACGGGAGAAGAACCTTGACTGTTCAAAGCATCCTCCACGCCAACGGTGGCGTTCAGTATGAGACGGCAGGTCCGCCGAGTTTCTTTTCGGACCTAAACCTGGATCAGGTTGTGGATGCCATCACCGCGTCCAAAAAGGAGTACAACCTGGGGCCTTTCTTCTGGACGCCTTTGCGCGACCCTGAAACCGTTCGCTATCGCCAGGAAGTGATGCAGGATCTGGAGAATGAGACCCTGATGGCGCGTATCAAAGCATTTGGCGGAGAGATGAGCGTGGTGCGCCGCTACCTGGCCATGGCCGAACGGCTGGACTTTGAGCACCACAGAAAAGGGTGGATGCTGGAAGCCGCGCTGCTTTATGGCAATGCGGTAACGGCTCTGGCTCATGACCTGACAGAGGCTCCCCTGAAATCGCGTGGCCTTCTGGGCTTCCGAGAGTGGCTACTGCACTACGTTCAATCGGATGCATTTCAGTCCCTTGTTGCCGAGGCGCAACGGGTCAAGCAGGCCCTTTCCGCTCTGGAATACAGCGTGATCATTGAGATCGGCAAGTTCAAGGTGAAGCGATACGAAGGAGAGACAGACTACAGTATTGAATTGGAGAAAACCTTTGAGAAGTTCCGGCAAAGAGAGGTGAGCGGCTACCTTGCGAGAGTCCCCGAAACGGCCGGTGTGAGCCACATTGAGGCGAAAATCCTTGAGTTCGTTGCCCGGCTATATCCCGAACCCTTCGCTGCGCTGGATCACTTCTGTGCCAGTTATGCCCATTTTGTTGAGGGTGACATTCAGTCTTTTGACCGAGAGATTCAATTCTACGTTGCCTATCTGGACTTCATCGCCGATCTCAAGCGCAAGGGACTGCCTTTTTGCTACCCGCAGGTGAGTACGGTGGACAAGAAGGTGTACGTGCGCGATGGGTTTGACCTGGCGTTGGCGCATGGCCTGAGCCGCAAGGGAAAGCCCGTCGTGCTCAACGATTTCCGCCTGGAAGGCCCGGAGCGCATCCTCGTCGTTACGGGCCCCAATCAGGGGGGCAAAACGACTTTCGCTCGCATGTTCGGGCAGATACACTATCTTGCCAGTTTGGGCTGCTCGGTCCCCGGCCGGGAAGCGCGACTTTTCCTGTGCGACCGAATCTTCGCCCATTTTGAGCGGGTGGAAGACATCCGCAACCTTCGCGGCAAATTAGAGGACGATCTGGTGCGCATCTATGACATGCTTTCCCACGCCACGCGCGACAGCCTTTTCATCCTGAACGAGGTTTTCACCTCAACGACTTTGCAGGATGCGGTCTTCCTGAGCAAGGAAGTCATGACCCGGCTGATGGAATTGGATGTCATTGGCGTGTGGGTAACATTCTTGGATGAACTGGCCTCGTTGAGCGAAAAAACGGTTAGTATGGTAGCCAGTGTGGACCCCGAGGATCCGACCATTCGCACCTTCAAAATCGTGAGACGACCCGCTGACGGGCTGGCTTACGCGCTGTCGCTGGCTCAAAAACACCGCCTGACCTACAAGCAGATCAAGGAGCGGATTTCACGATGAAGGTCTTTCTGCTGTACCCTGACCGAGATTTTGACCTTTCCCGGGAATTGCCACCCAACGCGGCGGACCTGGCGCAAGACCTGGCGCTGGACACCTTGTTTGCGGCCATGGCGCAAAGGGATTCTTTTCTCTTTGACGTGGTTCGTCGGGTCGTCTTGTCCGGTTCGGACGAGATCAACACGATTGCCTATCGTCAGGAAGTCCTCCAGGATTGCTTGAGATACCCCGATGTTGTCCGTCAGATGTACGGCATTCCGCTGGAGTTCCTGGAGAGAAAGCACAGGGAGTGGTTCTGGATTTCCCCACGCGATGCAAGCCCAAGCCTTGCGCTGAGTGGCGGGCAGCAACTGCTGGAAGCCTCCCTGGACTTGCTCTGGAGCCTGCGGCGGATAGCCGACGCGAACGCTGAGACTTTCCAATCGGCAGGCTTCCGCCGGTTTTTTGCTATGATTCAGCGAGAACTGGACGACGAGTACCTGGCCTCCGTGGCGAAGCACATCAGGGCGCTCCGGTTCCCCCATGGCGTCCTGCTGCGCGCGCGACTGGGAAAGGGGAATGAGGGCACCGATTACCTGCTGTGCAAGCCGAACGCTCCGGATCGGAACTGGGTCAAGCGCGTTTTCGCGCCAAAGTCGCCAGTGTATTCCTTCTCCCTTCATCCCCGCGATGACCAGGGAGCGCGCGTATTGGGGGAGTTGCGGGACAGGGGCCTTGTGCGAGCAGCCAACGCGGTTGCGCAGGCGGCCAAGCACATTGAGGATTTTTTCAATGTCCTGCGATGGGAACTGGCGTTCTACCTCGGTTGCCTGAACCTGCGCGAGCAACTCGTGCAGATCGGCGAGCCATTCGCCTTCCCGCGGCTGGCGCCTGCTGGGGAGCGCCGATTCTCGTGCCAGGGCTTGTATGACGTCTCGCTGGCGCTGACCATGAAACGCAAGGTCGTGGGCAACGATGTTTCCGCCGATGGGAAAGATGTGATCATCATCACGGGGCCGAACCAGGGCGGGAAAACCACCTTCTTGCGCAGCGTGGGCCTGGCGCAATTGATGATGCAGGCCGGCATGTTCGTTCCGGCGGAGTCCTTTTCTGCCCACCTGTGCTCGGGCCTCTTTACGCACTTCAAGCGAGAAGAGGACAAAACCATGGAACGCGGCAAGTTTGAGGAGGAACTGAAGAGAATGAGTGCCATCGTTGACCTCGTGAAACCCGATGGCCTCATTTTGCTCAACGAGTCCTTTGCCAGCACCAACGAACGCGAGGGTTCCGAGATTGCGAGGGAGGTGGTCCGCGCTCTCCGCGAAGCGGGCGTCAAGGTTTTCTACGTTACGCACCTGTGGGAATTTGCCCGCCTTGTTCAAGAGGAAGGGGCCAAGAGCGTCCTCTTCTTGCGGGCAGAAAGGTTGCCAGACGGGAGGCGGACTTTCAGGATAAAGGAAGGCGCTCCCCTGGACACGAGTTACGGTATGGACCTGTACGCCCGCATATTCGCAGCGGATGGGCAGGAAGTATTGGCATCCGCAGCGACTTCCTGATGCCGCGTCCCATGACCGGCAGATGGGCGTGGCCAGCCGCGGGCCGTGCGGCGTGTCGGGCCGTGCGGGGGCGTCAGGCTTCCACCCGCAGCCATTGCCGCAGGCGGGCGCTTTCCCCGATCGCCTCACACAGCACCATCTGGCGGTGCCCGTCGGCAACCGTCGGGAAGGTCGCCGATGAATAGGGGGCGCCGCTCCCGATGTGCTCATACACATCCTGGAAGAGCCGCACGAACGTATCCGGATACCCCTCGGCGTGGCCCGCAGGATACACCGCATAACGCCGCGCGTCGGCCTGCATCAGTCCAGGGGATTTGATCAGCACCTGGTTGGGCGCGTCGTGATGTCCAATCCAAAGCCGATTGGGATCCTCGGCGTTCCACCACATGGAGCCCTCGGAACCGTTGAGTTCCCACCACAGGTGATTCTTGCGGCCCGCGCAGACCTGCGACAGGGTTACCGATCCTCGCGCACCGTTGGAGAACGCCAGCAGGAGCGCGGCGTAGTCCTCGCCCGCCGCCGGTACTTCTTGCGCGCCGTCCTCACGCACCCCCGCAGAGAAAGTCTCGGCGCCGCCGGCAGGCTTGAGCCGTTTGGGGATGAACGTGGTGAGATCGGCGCACACCTCGGTAACTCGCAGGCCGCTCAGCCATTCCACCAGGTCCAGCCAGTGGCTCCCGATGTCGGCCACCGTGCGCAGCGCGCCGCCCACCGACGAGTCCAACCGCCAACTCCACACCGCGGGCGAGAACAGCCAATCCTGCAAGAACTGCCCATGCACCATGCGCACCTGGCCGATCTGCCCGGCGAGGACTCGCGCCCGCGCCTCGTGGCAGAGCGGATAGTACCGCAGGTTGAAGCAGAGGGCGCATACCCGACCGGTTTCCTGCTGTATGCGCACGAGTTCGCGCGACTCCTGTGCCGTCAGGGCCAGCGGCTTCTCGCAGATGACGTGTTTCCCTGCACGCATGGCAGCGGATGCCATGGCCAGGTGCAGGTTGTTGGGGGTGCACACATGCACGACGTCCACCGAGGCGTCCGCGAGCAGTTCGGCGAAGTCCACATAACCGCGAGCGACGCCAAGGGTCTGGGCGGCGGAGCGACTCTTGTCGGGCGTGCTGCCCAGCACGCCGGCCACGTGGATGCCGAGCCGTCGCAGCGCTTCCAGGTGGGCGCGGCCTACGAATCCGACTCCGGCGATTGCAGCGTTCAGGCTCTCCATGTTCTCCTCCGGTCGCGTGAGATGATAGCGTGGGTTGCGGTTGGCTAGCCCGAGCCCTTCTTTTCCCGCCACCAGATGCGCACCGGCACGTCAAAACTCAGGCGCCGGCGAATCTCGTCCAATTTGTCCAGGGTGGCCAGGGATTTCTCCTTATCCGCCATGGCCACGGCGATAATGAGCGCCTGGATGATGGCCATTGGCACGATGAGGGAGTGAAACGCCATTACCGGGCCGCGCTGGGCTTCCAGCAGCACGTCGGTGTGCTCGCGGAGCAGGGGGCCCAACGTGTCCGTGAGCAGGATCACCCTGGCGCCGCAGGCTTTGGCGTAGGCCAGGGTCGCCTCCATAACGTCCGAGAGATTGAAGAAGAGCAGCGCGAAGAGCACATCCTGGCTTCCCAGCGTAAGCAGCGGTTCGCAAATCTCGCGGCCCGACTGGGTCAGCAGCACCACCTCCAGGCCGAAGCGGCGGAGGCGGTGCTGGAGCAGTTCGGCCAGGGTGGCGGAACCGCTCAGGGCGTAGACGAAGATGCGCCGCGCCCCGCAAATGAGGCGCACCGCCTCGTCAAAGGCGTCGCGGGACACGGTTTGCAGGGCGTCGGTGAGGTATTCCATCTCCATGGCCACGACCTGCTCCAGGATGTGCGATTCGGGGCTGATCTCGGCCAGTTTCTTGCGCAGGCGCGCCGCGTGCGAAACTCTGCGCCGGAACAGGTCTTGCAAGCATGCACGAAGTTCGGGGAAGCCGGCGAAGCCCAGGGTGTGGGCGAATCGGACAATGGTTGCTTCGCTCAACCCCAGGCGGTCGGCCAACTCGGCGGCCGACAGGAAAGCGGCCTCGTCGGAGTTGCGGAGGATGTAGTCCGCGATGCGGCGTTCGCTCTTGGTGAGCGAATCAAAATGTGCGCGCACCAGTTCGCTGAACTCGTTGCACTCGTTCTCGCTCACGGTAACCTCCTTGCGGACGGCGTGTGCCTGAGGGGTGTCCGCTTGATGCAAAACTATACTACAAAATCGGCGGTTTTGCCAGTCCACTTGCAGGGAAGGGGCGGTTCCCAAGACAGTCGGCGTCCGCCATCGTGAGGGACGAAGCCTAGGGCAAACTCTGCGGTGGCAGGGTGGCCCAATGGGATGGCTTGCACAGAGTCGTCGGCACAGGATGACACCGAGGCTGCAGGGGGTTAGGGGCCTAAGTTTAAAATTTCGTGCAAAATGAAATTCCACTTGCATTTTTGGAGATTCTGATGTATAATCTTTCATGACGAGAGGCTGATAACGTGTGCATTGCCTCCCGCTGCGAGGTCGCAGATGGAAGAAGGGCTCAACGGCTTCCGGCAGCGGCTGGAAGACCGCTTCCCAAGCCTCACCAAGAGTCAGCAGCGCATCGCCAATTACCTGCTCGCCAACTACGACGAGGCCGCGTTCTTGGCTGCGGCCGACCTGGTAGAGCGGCTTCAGGTCAGCGAGGCCACGCTGGGGCGATTTGCCCGAGCCGTCGGGTTCAGCGGGTTCCCCGAACTGCGGCGCTGCCTCCAGGAACTGTTCCGTCAGAAGACAACGCCCGCCAGCCGACTCCAGCGCAAACTCCACGAACTTGCGGACGGCGAAGGTTCCACGCTCACCAAAGTCCTGGAAATGGAAGTCCAGTACCTAAACGAAGCGGCCCACAGCATAAGCGCGGCCGATTTTGACCGCGCGGTGGAGATTCTCCTGGGTGGCGAGCGAATCTTCGTATTCGCCAGTGGCCCCTCGGCCGTCCTCGCCGATTTGGCTGAGTTGCGGTTCAGGCGGCTGGGCATCCTGACCCTGGCCATGACCGAGTCGGGGCGCCATCTGCTGGAGAAGTTGCAGTTGCTCCAACCTGGGGATGTGGTGCTGGCGGCCGGCTTCCAGTATGTGCGGCACGAATTGGTCGCGGTGCTGGACCATGCCCGCGCTGTAGGGTGCCGGGCGGTGCTGCTCACCGACACGCTGGGGCCAGCACTTCGCCACAAGGCGGATGTCGTGCTCGCGGCGCGCAGGGGGCCCGTCTCCACCTTCCATTCGCTGACCGTGCCGATGTCCGTACTCAACGCGTTGATCCTGGCCGTGGCGATGGCCAGGCCCGACGAGAGCATCGCCGCGCTCAACCGCCTTGAGCAGTTGCGCGCGACCTATAACATGGACGTGCCGGTGAAACTCACGTGGGATGACCATAAGCCTGGGGCGGGCTCCTAGAACCGCTGTGTGTGGACCGCTTGCCGCCGGGCTTGGGTTCGGCGTCTCGGAGGGACTGCCGTATCGGATCTGACCGTCGGGGGAGGGGACATGAGTGTTCCTGAGGTTCTTCAGCCGCCGTTGTCGCTTCGGGTGCTGGCCGCTTACCGAAGGTTCATCCGCTGGCTGACCAGCGCAAGGGTGCTCCTGGCCTTGATCCTGCTGGTCATGATGGTGTACCTCATCCTGATTCCGCTCTACCGCATGGTGGAAACGACGCTCACGTACCAGGAGCGCGACGTCCTGGCCGTTCCCGATGCGGTGCCGGGCGAGTTGACAACCTATCACTGGGTGCGAATGCTGGCCAGTCGCATCAGCAAGGTCTTCCTGTATGCGCCGCTCCAGCATTCGCTTGTGGTCGCCACCGGCGCGACGCTCCTGGCCATGCTCATCGGGTCCATCCTGGCGTGGCTGGTCATCCGCACCGACATGCCCGGGCGCAATCTCATCAACAACCTGGCTACCATTCCGTACATCATGCCCTCATGGACCATCGCCATGGCCTGGAAGGTGCTGTTCAACACGCGCGTCGCGGGCGGCACCCCCGGCCTGTTGGAGTACCTCATCGGCCGGCCCGTGCCCACCTGGCTGGCATACGGCCCTATCCCCATCATCGTCAGCAGCGCGCTGCACTACTACACGTTTTTCTTCCTGTTCGTGTCGGCGGCGCTGATGTCCATTGACTCCAACCTGGAGGAGGCGGCGGAACTCATGGGTTCCAGCCGGGGGCGGATTCTCAGGCGCATCACCTTCCCGCTGGTGCTGCCGGCCCTGCTGTCGGGGTTCATCATGACGTTCTCCAAGGTCATGGGCACCTTCGGAGGCCCCAACGTGCTGGGCACGCCCGTGCGCTACTACGTCATTGCCACCATGATCCGCTCCAATGTCGCCATCGGCGAGTTCGCGGATGCGTTCGTGCTGGCCATCGTGCTCATCCTGTTCACCATCGTAACCATCTACATCAACCAGCGGCTGATCGGCACGCGCAAGAGTTACGAGACCATCGGAGGGCGCGGGTTTGTGGCCCACGTGGCGAGGCTGCGCCGATGGCGTGGGGTCCTGGCCGCCGCCGTGATCATCTTCCAGGTCCTGGTAATCGCGTTGCCGCTCGGTTTGCTCGCCTACGACACATTCATGCTGCGCTCCGGCGATTTCAGCCTTTCCAACTTCACCCTGCACTACTGGATTGGCAAGAGCGATATCAACATCGCCAACGGCGCACCGGGTGTCCTGCGCAATCCCAAAATCTACTCCAGCGCCTGGAACTCCATCCGTCTGTCGCTGGCTACCGCCTTCTTCACGGCGCTGCTGGGAGTGATCCTCGGCTACGCCATTGTGAAGGGGCGCGGCACCCGCCTTTCCAAACTCGTGGAGCAAATCTCCTTCGTCCCGTATGTGATCCCGGGGATTGCCTTTGGGGCGGTGTATATCTCCATGTTCTCCAAGCGGGTGGGGCCGATTCCACCGCTCTACGGCACATTTGCGCTCCTTGTGGTGGTGTCTGTGGCGAAACACATCCCCTACTCGGCGAGAAGCGGCGTGTCGGCCATGCTTCAGGTGGGGCGAGAACTGGAGGAGGCCGGGCAGATCGCCGGTGCCAACCTCTGGGAGCGGTTCAAGCGCATCATCTTCCCGCTCACGAGCGCAGGGTTTGTCTCCGGATTCCTGCTGACGTTCATCACGACGATGCGGGAACTGTCTCTGATCATCCTGCTGGTAACGCCGGCCACGCAAGTCCTGGCGAGCCAGACGATGCGCTACACCGAGAACGGCGACGACCAGATGGCCAACGCCGTGATCCTCATCCTCATCACACTGGTGCTGATCGGGAACTTCTTGATCGGGCGCTTCAGGGGCGGCAGCCTCAAGAAGGGCCTCGGAATGTAGATAGGGGGGAATCATGGGCACAACCATCACCATCAAGAACCTGACCAAGCGTTTTGGCGATGTGGTCGCGGTCAACAATGTGAGCCTGACCGTGGAGGCGGGGACCTTCCTGACCCTTCTCGGCCCGTCGGGCTGCGGCAAGACCACGCTCCTGCGATGTGTGGCGGGCCTGGAAGACCCGGACGAGGGCGAAATCTACATCGGCGACAAACTCGTGTATTCGCGTGCTCGGGGTATCTCGGTGCCGGCGGGCCAGCGAGATGTGGGGCTGGTGTTCCAGAACTATGCCCTCTGGCCCCACATGACGGTCTACAAGAACATGAGTTTTGCCCTGGAGATTCGCAAACTGCCCAAATCCGAGATTGACAAGCGTGTCAAGGAGTCGCTGGCCGAAGTCAAAATGCTGGGGTACGAGAATCGCTACCCCCGCGAGATGAGCGGTGGACAGCAGCAACGCATCGCCCTGGCGCGCATGTTGGCCTATCGCCCCAAGGTGTTCCTGATGGACGAGCCGCTATCCAACCTGGACGCGCGCCTGCGAATGGACATGCGGGCCGAACTGAAGCGGCTGCACCATGTGGCCGGCGCGACGACCATCTACGTTACCCACGATCAGGTGGAGGCGCTCACGATGTCCAGCCTCATCGCCGTCATGAAAGATGGCGTCCTCCAGCAGGTGGACACTCCCGACCGTGTGTACCGCTGCCCGTCCAACCTGTTCGTGGCCGACTTTATCGGCAACCCGAAGGTAAATCTCCTGGAAGGGGTGGTGGACGGCCAGGGACACGTGGATTTGGGCGAGTTCAAGGTGCCTGTGAGCGTGTGCGGGGTGCAGGGGAAGGTGGTGCTGGCCGTCCGGCCCGAAGACATCGCGGTCTATACGGAGCCGACGATGGGCGCGGTGGAATCCTCGGTCTACTCGGTGCTGCCATCGGGTGCCGATTCCACCATCGTGGCGCGCGTGGGCGAGCGGGAAATCACCATCCGCGTGCCCGGCATCAGTTCCCTCAAGATGGACGACCGCGTGTGGCTGGGGTTTGACCCGCGGACGATCAATCTGTACGACGGAAATAGCGGCAACCTGATAGCAGTTCGCGAAGCGTAGCCGCGCTTCAAGCCCGTCGCGCCCCCTGTTCGGGGAGCGGTAGTTGACGCAATGAAAGGAGGGGAGAACGAGCAGCGACACATATCTGATTGGTGAAGCGGTTTCGGCCCACTATTGCATTGCCAGGAGGGAGAAATGAAGACACTGGTGAGGATTCTGTCAATCTGCGTGTTGGTTACCCTGATCGCGGGGTGCGCCGCGCCGGCTGCGACGCCAACCCCCAAGCCGGCGCCTACCACCGCGCCGCCACAGCCGACCCAGCCCCCAACTCCAACGCCGGAGCCGACGCTGACTCCCAATGAGCAGTGGATGAAGGCGGCGGAACTGGGGAAGTTTGCCCCCGCCAAGCAGGACTGGGCTGCCATTGAGGCTGCGGCGAAGAAGGAAGGCAAGGTCATCGTCTATGCCAACTCTTCCCGCATTGAGAAGGCCGCGGCCATGTTCATGGAGAAGTACCCCGAAATCACCGTGGAAGGGTACGACCTGGGTGGCGACGACGCGATCATCAAAGTCCGCGAGGAGCAGAAGGCTGGCGCCTATGTCGGCGACGTTTGGTACTCGGGTGGCGGCCCCGATATCTTCGGCGACCTCCTCCCGAAGGGCTATCTCGTCCCGTTCGTCCCCGATGACCTGCTGGACGTGATCCCGCCCGAGGCCCGCAATCCTCTGGTCGTGGCCCGCTACGGCGTGCGCGTCCTGGGCTACAACACCGAACTCAACCCCAACGGCTGCCCCATCACCAACTGGTGGCAGTTGACCGAGCCCGAGTGGAAGGGCAAGGTCTTCATTGAGGATCCGTTGACTGATGCTTCCACCATGGGCATCCTGACCACCATCGCGGCCCACGCCGAGGAGTTGGCCGCAGCCTACCGGGAGCGCTATGGCAAGGATCCTGTCCTGGACCCCGACACGCCCGACGCAGGGTGGCTCTGGGTGAAGAAGTTCGCGCAGAATTCGCCCGTGCCCGAACCCGGCGGCGATGAGGTCGTCCAGGCCTTCGCCACGCCCGGCATGAAAGAGGCCGGCGTAGGGTTCACTTCCTACTCCAAATATCGCGACACCCAGAAGGGTAAACTGGTCTTTGACGCCTGCAAGGGTGTCAAGCCGGTCATGGGCGTGCAGACGCAGGCTTACGTGGCGGTGATCAACCGCGCGCCGCATCCGAACGCCGCCAAGTTGTTCATCCGCTTCGTGCTCAACGAGGGGTTTGAGCCGTGGAACGTCGTTGGCGACTACTCGGCCCGCACCGACGTGCCTGCGCCCAAGGGCGCGATCCCGCGCAATGAACTCAGCGTGTGGACCCAGGATAATGCCTACGTTTACGCCAACATCGCCAAGATGCGCGACTTCTGGGCGATGAACCTGCTCAAGTAAGCGCGCGGTTCTGCGTGGACAAGCAGGACCGTGCCGGGGGCGCAGACCTCCGCGCCCCCGGAGCGCCCAGGTGTGGCCCCGCGCTTCGGCGTGTGGGCAAGTGGCGAGACATTCTCCGCGCCCTCACGGAACGTTCTGGAGACCGAAATGGCGCAGACCCGGATTCAGGCTGTCGTCTTTGACATGGGCGGCACGCTGGAAGATATCTACTACGACTCCGCCAGCCACCAAGAGGCAACGCGGGAACTTCAGCGCCTTCTGAGCCAGCGGGGCCTTGAGCCAGGGCTGGATCTCGGAACTTTGCAGCGCACCGTCGTGTCGGGGATGGAAGCATACCAGGCGTGGCGCGAGGCGACGGAAATAGAACTCTCGCCCGAACGCGTGTGGACAGAGTACGTCTTTCCCAATAGGGGGCTGCCCAGGGATTGCCTGGAGGCGGCCGCGGAAGACCTTACGTTCTTTTACGAAACGCATTATCAGGTGCGCCGGCTGCGCGCGGAGGTGCCCGATGTGCTGCGCGCCCTGCGCGAGCGGGGGTTTCGGCTGGGCATCATCTCCAATATCATCAGCCGCACCCTGGTCCCGCGCCAACTGGAGGCCTACGGGATTGCGCACCTGTTCGGCCCTGTGGTTACCAGCGCCTGCTTCGGCTGGCGCAAGCCCAATGTGCGAATCTTCCTGGAAGCGGCGCGGCTGCTGGGCCTTCCACCGGCGGCGTGCGCCTACGTCGGCGACACGCTGTCTCGCGACGTTATCGGCGCGCGTCGGGCGGGGTACGGGCTTGCCATTCAAATCCATTCGTTTCTGACGGACAAAGCAGATCGCGGCAAGGTAGAGGCTGCGCCTGACGCCGTTGTCCGCGACCTGACGGAGGTCATTCCTCTGGTACTCTCACGCTCGGAGACCGTTGATGGCGATACGGGGCATATTCTTTGACGCAGCGGGGGTGCTCTACCACCGCCCGCAATCCACGAACCGATACGTGATGGACTTGCTCAAGCGGCAGGGAATCGCGCCGAAACTGGACGATGCCCGGCGCGCCCGCCTGAAGGCGCTGCGCGCGGCGGCCAACAGCGGCCGCATGACGCCAGACCAATACTGGGACGCCGTTCTGATCGCCTACGGCGTCGGCGATCCGTCCGTCCGCGGAGCACTCGTGGCCGAGATTGACGCCCATTCGGACAGCGTGGCAGCGATGCCCGGGGCGCGAGAAGCCCTGGCCGCCCTCAAGCAGCGGGGGTTCACCCTGGGCATTATCACCGACTCCGTCCACCCTATAGAACGGAAGCGCCGATGGCTGGACATGCTCGGGCTTTCCGAGTTCGTGGATGTCCTGATCTGTTCCACCGCAGTCGGGACGTACAAGCCTGACCCGGCCATCTACGCGAGCGCGCTGCAAATGGCGCATCTGTCGCCCGAGGAATCGGTTTTCGTAGGACATGCAGCGGACGAACTGGAGGGCGCGCGCAGGGTTGGCATGACGACCGTCGCCGTGAATCCTGACCCGGGCGCCACAGCCGACCATTATGCGCCCACCCTTCTTGACATGCTGAATCTACCACTCTTCAAGGACACCCTTTACAGTCGGGAGGCAAGCATGGTACGCGACATAGAAGTCATCTTCATTGATGTGGGGGCCACTCTGCGCGTGCTGGTGGAGGACGAAGCCTATCAGGCCGAGGCCAGGCGACAGATCGCGGCCCTGGTCGGCACGCAGGAGTCGCCGGAGTCCTTCTGCGCCGAACTGGACAGGAGGTACAAGGTGTACCGCAAGTGGGCCTTTGAGACTCTCAATGAGGCTTCGGAGCGCGAGTTGTGGACGCGCTGGCTCTTGCCCGATTACCCGGCCGAGAAGATCGCCCCGCTTGCCGGCGAACTTACGTTCCTGTACCGCAAAACGATGGGCCGCCGCTTTGCGCAGCCCGATGCCAAAGACGTGGTGCTGGAACTGACGCGCAGAGGCTACAGGCTCGGCATCATCAGCAACACCATCACCGAGCGTGAAATCCCCGAGTGGCTGGAGGAAGATGGCCTGAAGCCTTACTTCCCCACCGTGGTGCTCTCGTCCATCTTCGGAAGGCGGAAACCGGGCCCGGAAATCTACCTGGAGGGCGCCCGCCAGGCCGGAGTCGCGCCGGAGAAGGCGGCCTACGTTGGCGACAACCCCTCCCGCGATGTCCAGGGGGCGCGCGAGGCCGGCTTCGGCATGGTCATTTTGCTGTTGGATCCGGCAGAGGCCGACGAGCCTATCAGCGACGAAAACAAGCCGGACTACGTCATCCGTCGGTTGAGCGACCTGCTGGACATCTTCCCGCCGCGGCAGCCAGTCCAGACTAACCCGTGATGCGGCGGGAGGCGCAAGGAGGAGTGCATGGCGGCAGAGCATGCAGGGCGTGGAGGCAAGGCGCTGGCCGAAGCGGTCAGGGAACTCTATCGCGAGGGGCAAACGGATTACTCGCTGGAGCCTGTTGTGCTTGTGGACGAGCGCGGCGAGGCCCTTGGCCGCGTCCAGGATGGCGATGCCGTGGTGTTCTGCTGTCGCCGCGGCGAGCGCGAGATTCAGCTGACCGAAGCGTTCGTGGATCCGACGCTGACGCATTTTCCGCGGCGCGAATTCCAAAACCTGACTTTTGTCATCCTCACCCTGTACCACGAGAAGTTCAAGGACTTGCCCGTGGCCTTCGCGCCCACCCAGGTCGCGGATACGCTGGGCGAAGTCGTCAGTCGCGCCGGAATGCGCCAGTTGCGTGTGGCCGAGTCCGAGAAGTTCGCCCATGTAACCTTCTTTTTCAACGGGGGCAACAGTCAGCCCTTCGCGGGCGAGGAGGATGTGCGAGTCCCTTCCCCGAAGGGCATCCTCTTTGACCAGGCGCCTGAACTCAGCCTGCCCCAAGTGGCAGCACAGGTCGTGCAGGGCATTGGACGCGGATATGACCTGATCGTGGCCAACTTCGCCAACGGCGACGTCATCGGGCACACGCAGAGCCGCCAGGCCAAGATCGCTTGCGCCGAGGCCGTGGACCACGCGCTCGGAAATGTGGTGGACGCGGCCCTTGCCGCCGACTACGTTACGTTCGTTACGGCGGACCACGGCAACCTGGAGGAGATGACGAACCCTGACGGCACGCCCCATGTGGCGCACACGGCCAATCCGGTTCCCTTCGTCCTGATAGACCCGCGTGGGCCTTCGGATGCGGCGGTGCGTGATGGCAGGCTGTCGGATGTCGCGCCCACGGTGTTGCGCGCCCTGGGGCTTGCACAGCCCGACGCGATGCAGGGCAATGGGCTTGCTCCGAATTGGCCCTGGGGCGAGCGGCGCCGCGTTCTGCTGCTGATCCTGGACGGTTGGGGCCTGGGCAAGCAGGATGAGACCAACCCGATCTTCCTGGCGCACACGCCCGCGTGGGACCGCCTGCTCTCCCAGCATCCGCATTCGGCGTTGCAGGCGGCAGGCGACGCGGTGGGCCTGAAGCCGGGCAAGCCGGGTAACTCCGAGGCCGGGCACATGAACATTGGCGCGGGGCGGGTCATTCTCCAGGACGACGTGCGGCTGGACATGGCAATGAAGGACGGCTCGTTCTACACGAACGAGACCCTGTGCAGGGTGATCCGCCAGACGCGAGACCGCGGCGCGAGCCTGCACTTGCTGGGCCTGCTGACGGAGAAAAGTTCCCATGGCTCCATTGACTACCCCCTGGCGCTCCTGCGCATGGCCAAGGCCGCCGGCCTGGACAGGGTCTATCTGCACATCATTTTTGACGGGCGAAGCACCGAGCCCGGCAGTGCTCCCGCCCTCCTGGAGAAACTGGAAAGCCGGGTGCGGGAAATCGGCGTGGGCCGCATCGTTACCGGCGTGGGCAGAGGCATTGCGCTGGACCGCGACGGGAACTACGCCAAGACCCGAAAGGCCTACGACGCCCTCGTATTCGGCGCGGGGCGAAAACATCCCTTTGCATAGGCACGGCGAACGTGGATGCCAAGTTTCTGCAGCGGCTGGTACAACCGGCCGAAACGAAAATCGCGATGATCATCATGGACGGGCTGGGCGGGCTGCCGCCCGAGCCGGGCGGCCAGACGGAACTGGAGACCGCCCGCACGCCCAACCTTGACGCGCTGGCCGCGCGGTCGGCGCTGGGGCTGACCATTCCGGTTGCGCCGGGAATTACGCCAGGGAGCGGCCCCGGACACCTGGCGATTTTCGGATATGACCCCATAGAGTATGAGGTCGGGCGTGGGGTGCTGGAGGCGCTGGGCACAGGGTTTGACCTCAGGCCCGACGACGTGGCGGCCCGGGGCAACTTCTGCACCATAGACGATGCCGGTATGCTCACCGACCGTCGCGCGGGCCGCATTGCCACCGAGGCGAGCCGCGAACTCGCGGCCCTGCTGCGGACGATCCGACTGGACGGCGTGGCGTTCTTCGTGGAGCCGGTCAAGGAGCACCGTTTCGCGTTTGTGATGCGGGGCGAAGGGCTTGGCGATGCCCTGACCGACACGGATCCGCAAAAGACCGGCGTGCCGCCCTTGCCGGTGCGCGCGCTGCGCCCCGATTCGGAGAGGGGTGCGTGGGCGGCCAACTACTTCGTCCAGGAGGCGCGCCGCTTGCTTGCCGGCAAGCATCCTGCCAATATGGTCCTCCTGCGGGGGTTCGCGCGCTATCCGTCTATCCCGACGTATCGGGATCGGTTTGGGCTACGGGCGGCGGCGATCGCTGTCAACGGCATGTACCGCGGCGTGGCCAGGCTCGTCGGCATGACGGTGCTGGATGTCGGCGGCTACTCCGTGGCAGATGAGTTCTCGGCGCTGGAGCGGCACTGGCAGGACTACGACTTCTTCTACTTGCATGTGAAGCAGACGGACACAGCCGGCGAAAGCGGTGATTTCTGGGGCAAGGTGCGCGTGATGGAGGAGGTGGACGCGCAGATCCCTCGGCTTATGGCTCTCGGGCCCGATGTCGTCATCGTGAGCGGCGATCACTCATCGCCTGCCGTTCTGCGCTCGCACAGTTGGCATCCGGTGCCGACCCTGCTGTACGCCAGAACCGTACGGCCGGACGGGATCGCCGAATTCGGCGAGCGGGCCTGCGCGCGTGGCAGCCTCGGCGTGCTGCCCGCCAGGGACATCATGGCGATTGCCCTGGCCAGCGCAGGTCGCGTCGCCAAATACGGCGCCTGAACCCGTGGCCGCGCAGATCCTGCCCCAAGGAGAGGAGAGTATGCCAGGTTCGGCTCTGTTGCATGATCCAGCGGCGTTTTCGGAGCGCCTCTACGAGGTGATGCGGCGCATCCATCCGGGCGTGGAGGACATGGAACTCTACGAGTTCCGGTACGCCCTGGACAACCTTGTCCCGCCCCAAGGATGGGCCTCGGTGGCCCTGGAGCCGATGGAGACGATTGAGCAGCGCGTGAACACGGCGGCGTTCTACGAATCCATCCAGATCAAGCCTCGGGTTGATGACCGAATCGTCCTGGACCCGAACATCGTGCGCCTGGCCCAGATGCTGTTTGTCGGGCTGGTTACCGGAGCCTATCCCGAGGCATGGGTACGGGTGCATTTCTACTTTGACATCCGCGGGTTCTATTTCCTCCACCGGACGACCTACTTCACCGACCGCATCGTGGCGCATCTGGGCGGCGCGCCGTTCCGGCAGTTCCGGCAGCGCCAGGCGGAATTGGAGCGCCGCCAAGACCTGGGTTACAAGGAGTTCCGCGAGGCCAACGCCGAGGTGGACCAGTTCTTCCTGGAAAGCGTCCGACGGCTCATCGCGGCCAAGGGGACCCCGATTGTGCTGGCTATCGCAGGGCCGACGGCGGCGGGTAAGACCGAAATCGTGGCGCGGCTGCGCGAATTTCTGCAGCAGGATGGGCGGAAGACGACCTCCATTGAGATGGACAACTTCCTGACCGATCGCGACTACCGAGAGGCCAAAGGGATTTTCACCCTGGGCAAGCAGGCCATCCACCTGGGGCTCCTCTGCCGCAGCCTGGAGGACATCACCCGAGGCAAGCGAATCGCCATCCCTCGCTACGACTTTGTGTTCGCTACGTCCAGCCACGACCTGGACGGAAACCTGAAGCCCGGCTGCCGCCCGATAGAGATTGACCCTGCGGACATCATCTTCATAGAGGGCAACTTCCCGTTTCTCATTGAGGAGGTCGCGCACCTCATCGGCCTGAAGGTGGTGTACCTCACCGACGACGCCGTGCGACTGAAACGCAAGTGGAAGCGCGATATTGACTACCGCAAGAAGTACGAGCCGTCGTATTTCCGCAACCGCTTCTTCAAGGAGCAGTTCCTGATGGCCGAGAAATGCTATCGGCCACAGATGGAGGTCTGCGACATGGTCGTGGACACCACCGGCGCCGCCATCTGGGTTACGCCCGAGGTCGCGGAGATTCTGGGCTCGCCGCTCGCGTAGCGTCGAAGGTCGGAGAGTGGCACCCATTTGGCGCGCGTCGTCAGGCCACGACGAACCCCACGCCCAGGATTCCCGGCCCGCCGTGCGTAACGACGACTTGCCGCACGCCCCAGCGCCGGGTCGTACCAGCGGGCGTTGTAAAAGTACAGACCTATTGTAGCCTCTTCGCGCTGGCCTGTAAAGCGGTAGGTTGTGGGCGGCCTACAGACTTTGCAAAACCCGTATGACGAGTGCAGCCGCGGGCAGAATGATCGCCAACACCCCAAATACGGTGTATAGCCATCCAAACGCTCGAAGTTGCGAGTCTCGCAATCGATCCTGTGCGGGCTTGCCAAGAGCCGAGTTAATGATGTTGACCCAGCCTAGTGAGCGCGTATGCTCGAGTGACTCGGGATCTATCGCACCTCCTTTGAGGAGATACAGCCCGTGCCAGATTGATGCGAGACCCAACACAGAACCCAGTAGTAGCCATGCCTCAAGGGGCAGACCTCGGCGTGTCGGCATCAGTATGGCTCCACCCTCATTCCGGCGCCCAAGTCAACGGCTAGTGAGAGAAGTCCTGCCGATGTGGAGATAGCCGGCCATGGGAGCATAGTCCCAATGTCCAGAACCAGCGACAAACCGGACCTGGTACCGGATGCTACCTCTCGTGCAGGCTTCATCCCCATTGTAGTGCCGATCAGTTTACTCCCGATGTCGAACTCTGCTGCGATGCTGGAAACTCTCGCTGTCTGCGAGAGGCCGGCTGTGACCACACCAGCGATATCTCCAATTATGTCGTTCCAGTCGACCCTTGACATGTCATAGCAGACGCGGTATCGGTATGGCTGGTCTCTGACGAATATCTCCCCGCCGACTATGTAACGAGTACCTTTGTACGATCGGGCCCACCCATTCGCATCAAACGGGTGCTCACGGTAGCCTGGCTTGTTTCGGGCTATGCCTATGCCACCCTCGTATTCAACGAACACGTAGTCCTCAGAGTATCCTACTGGATGAGGCTTAGGGAAGTCAAGTAGCTCTTGGAAGACTGCGATATGGTCGCCGAACTGCGCCGCGCGAAGTACAGCGAGCCATCCCCACATTCCCGCGAGCTTGCCGCCGGGCATGAACTCCTTGAGCACCTCGTCCCAGGTCCTCACGCCGAAGTAGGCCATTATCTCCTCTTCGGTGAACTTCCCCGTCGGGTCGGTGTACCGCAGCGGGTTGTTGGTAACGTACGCATAGCGGTTCAGCGCCTGGGGGTTGCCCGGGTCGGGGACGAGGGTGTCGGGCTGCACGAACCGCCCCAGGGCCGGGTCGTACCACCGAGCGTTGTAAAAGTACAGGGCTATTGTAGCCTCTTCGCGCTGGCCTGTAAA
>Ga0067045_1028360_pt1 | contig 35474 bp, 28 predicted proteins | sample TerdegcTABiofilm_FD_59184 | JGI IMG/M metagenome (GOLD analysis project Ga0067045, IMG submission 59184) | Combined Assembly of (Gp0054472, Gp0054536) Wastewater bioreactor microbial communities from Singapore -Terephthalate degrading...
TGAAAAGGATAAAGCAGATGCTTAGTAAAGAGAAAAAAGTGAATAAAAACCAGCTAAGATTTAGTTTTACGGAGGATTTATGAAAAATTTTGGGGTATTTCCAGTGAAAATAATACTTCTGTTGAAAGTTATGAAAATACAGGTATATTTTGTTGATATAATGTTAACAGACATAAGGAGATAAGAGGCCCTGAAAGTAAGCTTGTTTTTAAAGTAATAAAACAGATAATTCAAATGTATTTGGATTCCAAAAAAACAGCAAAATTTAGGGGTATCTTCAGTTCGCAATATATAATCCCTTGACATACAATTTCATAAATAATATATGGTCAGTATGGGTTTAATTTTATACTTGAAAAAGGGCAGGTATCTGCTGCTTTTTGCTTCTGTTTTACTGTTTTGTTGTTCTGAGGATAAGGGCGGGGGGGTTAAAAGTTCCGACGCTTATTATGATACAGAATTTTATACCGATGCGATTTCGGGGGACGGTACTTCTGCAGATATTTCTTCTGGTGATTTACAGGACCTCTCAGATTTATATATAGTTGACAGCGATTTATATCCGGACGGCGGTTTTGAATTTATAACCGGCACTGCTTACTATGAGCCTGTTGAGACAGAGATCCCTCCAAAGGGTGTATGGTTTAAGGACCTGAATTTCAGGACTGCTGTTGCCCGTATAACAGATAAAAAGAAAGACGGGTATTCTGGTACAGGTATCCAGAACGAGTATTCAAGGTCGGACCCCGAAAATGCCGATGGCAGTCGTCTTATTCTGCGAGGTAATGATGGCGAATGGTATCTTTACAGCACTCAAGACTTTTCGCTTATTCGTAAACTTGAAGGAATAAACGGAGGTGGACAGGAACCAGAACCGAGGTGGGATAATTTGGATCCGGATATTTTCTATTATTTCTATGGCAGTGAACTCAGAAGTTATAATATTTCACACAGTAAATCCGAGACTTTGCACGATTTCAGAAAGGAGAATCTTAAGGTATCTCTTATTTCAACAGGTACAGAGGGAGATGCCTCTTATGACAGAAGATACTGGTGTCTGATGCTCCTGAATGATTCGTATGAGCTTCTGAATGTTGTGGTCTATGACAGGTCTGAAGATAAGGTTTTGGGTCTCTATAACTCTTCCTCTCTGCCGGAAGGAGTTGGTCTCAACTGGACGAGTATGGATATTTCAGGAGAGAGCTGCCTCTTCGGATACGAGGATATCGGGGCGGGATATACACCGCCTGTCGGAGTATTTGAAAGGAATCTGACCATGAGGCTCTCGTTGCCGGACGGGGCTAACGGGCATATGGATGTTGCTATCGATGAGAATGGCAGAGACGTGATGATATATCAGAATAACAGTACAGATTGGATTGCAATGGCAGATCTGAAATCAGGAGCAGAGACAAACCTTATTGAGATTCCTTTCGGGATTAATGCAGATATCGGACTCCACTTTTCGGGCAACAATTACGAATCAAAAGGGTGGGTTCTGGTCTCGACCTACGGCTCGAGGAACACCCCGTCAGGCAGCAGACATTCCTGGATGGATAATCAGCTCTTTTTGGTTCAGTTAAGGCAGAATCCGCTGATTCTAAGAATCGCCCATACTCATTCCTATACATCTCTCAACTATGAGGGTGAAAAGAATTATTTTGCAGAGTGTTTTGCCTCTATAAGCAGAAGCAGTGCTAATATATACTTTGGTTCGAACTGGAACAATTATTCCTTTGAATATTCGGATGCCTATGTGGTAAGGCTCCCTCCTAAATGGTGGCTTTTCTATAAATAGATTCCTTATATTTTCATAGCCGGATTTTTTAAACCTTTGAAGAGGTTTTGCAGTAATTACTTCAACGGTCTCATAATTTTCTTCTTTTCCGGATTGAGGGTCTGCAGTCTTTTTAAGACCTCTTTTGCCTTATCTTTATTTCCTGTCAGGTCATATAATTCGAGCAGCCTTCTCAGGTACAGCTCATTTAACGGGTGATTCCTGACGAGCCAGAGCAGTTCCTTCTCTGCCCTGCCATAACTCTTGTTCTGAACGAGAAGATTGATTATTTTCAGAACCAGAGCACTGTTTCTCTTGTCGGCCGGAACGGAATCGTAATATGAGATTGCCGATTTAAAATCGTTTTTCTCTGCATACAGCATACAGGCCCGTATCAGCACATCAGTGTAATCAGGCTTGAGTGAGATAGCTTTGTCGTATGACTTTAGTGCCTCGTCAGTATTCTTGTGTTCCAGAAAAAGCCCCCTGTAAAAGTAAAATCTCGGGTTATCTACAAGCAGTTTCTGCGCCTTTTCGAGATTTTTTTCGATTTCATCGTCAGGGCACTCGAGATAGATGCAGTTGGCGGCATATTCGAGATAAAAGAGCCCCCATTCAGGATATTTGTCTGTCAGAGTCTTCAGAACAGCGGATGCATCTGACCTCCTGCCGGTCTCGATAAGCGAGATTGCCTTGATATACTCTGGAGGCAGCTCCGATGCAGAGAGTATTCCACCCGCAAGCAGTAAGGAAATAATGCAAAGATACTTTGTTTTCACAGAAGATTTATATTACCTGTTCAACCCACTCATATGGATCCGGTTTCATTCCGTATTGCAGGTCCTGAATATAATCGAACAGTTTCTTCGAAAGTTCACCGACCTTGCCGTCCGCAATCGAATAATTCTTTCCTCTGTAATACAGCTCTCCGACCGGTGAGATTATGGCCGCAGTCCCTGTACCGAATATCTCTTTGACCTCGCCTTTTTCAATATGATGAATCAGTTCGTCGATCGAGAGGAGTCTTTCCGACACCTTGTATCCCCAGTCACGGGCAATTCTTATTACGGAATCTCTGGTAATACCGGGGAGTATCGAACCCGTAAGCGGTGAGGTTATTATCTCGTCGTTTATATAAAAGAAGATATTCATTGTCCCGACTTCCTCGACGTACTTCATATTTATTGCATCCAGCCAGAGTACCTGTGTGAAACCGAGCTGCTTTGCCTCCTCTGCTGCATAGAGGCTGTGGGCATAATTAGCTGCTGTCTTGGCCTCTCCGAGACCTCCTCTCACTGCCCTCACATATTTGTCTGCCACATATATCTTCACAGGGTTGAAGCCCTCCGGGTAATATGCGCCTACCGGACCGACGATTATAAAGAAGAGATATGTGCTCGAAGGTCTTACACCGAGAGCAGGTTCGGTGGCTATCATAGTAGGTCTTATATACAGGGCTCTTCCTGTCCCGTAGGGAATCCAGTCCTTATCGATCTTGATAAGTTCCTTCAGTCCCTTCACGGCGGAGTCAATGTCAACCCGCGGCATACATAGTCTCTTTGCAGACCTGTTGAATCTCTCGAAATTATTTCTCGCCCTGAAGAGGAAGATGTGGTCGTCCTTTCCCCGATATGCCTTGAGTCCCTCGAATATCGCCTGCCCGTAATGAAATACCATAGCGGCCGGGTCCATCGGGAGGTCTGAATACGGTATTATCCTTGCGTTATTCCACCCGTGGTCTTTAGTGTAGTCCATCAGAAACATATGGTCTGAGAAGTATTTGCCGAAACCCAGTTCGTCCTTTTCGTTTTCTGCGTATTTGAGTTTTGGTTTTGGTTTCAACTGATTTTCCGGCCTTTTTTCAATTTTAATATTAATCATTGACAGTCCTCCTGAGGTTGACACTCAATAATTAAGTCCAAATAAAAATCCCTGTCAAATAAAAAAACCTCTTTTCCGTAACTTTTTGGTTAAATCCTTTTTTGATTGACAGAGTAAAAACTTGGTAGTAGCAGATTTAATCGCTGTGGGTTTTATTGAAATTTTCTTAACAAACTTGTGTTGTCAGCGGTGGCTGTCAGGCCGTCTGACTAATTAATTTCTGACAGAGGAGGATTGAATTATGTCCGTAATCAGTGATGTAATTGCAAAGGTAAAAGAGAAGGATTCATCACAGCCCGAATTTATTCAGGCTGTAACAGAGGTAATGACCACACTGGAGCCTACCGTAGAGAAGCATCCTGAATTTGTAAAAGCCAATATTTATGAAAGAATTGTCGAGCCCGACAGGGCAATCATCTTCAGGGTCCCATGGGAGGACGACAAGGGTGTAGTACACGTAAACAGGGGTTTCAGGGTTCAGTTCAATAATGCCATTGGTCCGTACAAGGGCGGTCTGAGATTCCATCCGTCAGTAAATCTCGGTGTTATCAAATTCCTGGGATTCGAGCAGATCTTCAAGAATTCACTCACCACGCTCCCGATGGGCGGCGGCAAGGGCGGTTCCGATTTTGACCCGAAGGGAAAGTCCGACAGGGAAGTTATGAGATTCTGCTATGCATTTATGAGAGAACTCTTCAGACATATCGGTGCGGATGTCGATGTCCCCGCAGGAGATATCGGTGTCGGCGGAAGAGAGATCGGTTTTATGTACGGTTACTACAAGAAGATCAGAAACGAACATACGGGAGTTCTGACAGGAAAAGGACTTGAGTACGGCGGCTCACTCATCAGGCCGGAGGCGACAGGTTACGGGACGGTCTATTTTGCAGCAGAGATGCTTGCAACCCGCAATCTGGATTTCAAGGGTAAGAGGGTGATAGTATCAGGTTCGGGAAATGTCTCCCAGTATGCGGTTGAAAAAGTCAATCACCTTGGCGGGAAGGCAATTACACTCTCTGATTCAAACGGTACCATTGTTGATGAAGAAGGTATTGATGCAAAGAAACTCGCCTATGTAATGGAACTCAAGAATGTAAAGAGAGGCAGAATTAAGGAATATGCTGACAAATACAAAGTTCCTTACTATGAGGGGCTTTCCGTATGGCAGGTTATCAAAGAGAAAGGTCTCAAGCACGATATAGCGCTCCCCTGTGCAACACAGAACGAAATCAATAAGGAGCTTGCAGAGGCGATGGTAAAGAACGGCTGTATGTGCGTATCAGAAGGGGCCAATATGCCGTCTGATCTGGATGCAATAAAGGTCTATCAGAGCAATAATGTCCTTTATGGTCCCGCAAAGGCAGCAAATGCCGGCGGCGTCGCCACTTCAGGTCTGGAGATGAGCCAGAACAGTCTCAGACTCAGCTGGACAAGAGAAGAGGTTGACCAGAGACTCCACAACATTATGAAGAATATTCACAAGTCCTGTCTTGATGCCGCAGAGGCATACGGTAAGAAGGGAGATTACCTGACAGGAGCAAATATTGCCGGCTTCATCAAAGTAGCAAAGGCAATGCTTGCCTACGGAATAGTTTAATAAGAAAGATTACTTTTTAATATGAAAGCCCTGCTTTGTCGCAGGGCTTTTTTTTGGTAAAAACAGGATATCGGAACAAAAACCAAAATTCCCCGATTATCATTGACAATAATATGTTTTTATCATTACTTACTACCGTATTTATCAAGGAGGACTGTGTATGCAGACAATACCAGAAAGTAAATTTTTCGAAAGGGAGACTATAGAGCATACACTCAATGACCCCTCTCAGGTAATCCCGCTTCTGCAGAAGGTTCAGGAGAAGGAAGGTTACGTCCCTGAGAAGGCGATTGAGGAGATCTCTGAAATAACCGGTGTCTCCGTCAGCAATATCTTCTCGGTAATAACCTTTTACAAGCAGTTCAGGCTGCGGCCGCCCGGGAAATATATGATAAGGGTCTGTGATGGAACGGCCTGTCACGTGAATGATGCAAGAACCCTTCTTGATATCCTCAATGACGAATTAAAACTCGAAGGGACGGATACAACGGAGGACGGTCTCTTTACGGTAATGCCCGTGGCCTGTCTGGGTTGCTGCTCGCTTGCCCCCGTTATTATGATAAATGAAGATACACACGGCAAACTCACACCTCAGAAACTCAGAAAAATAATCAAAGAGTACCAGAAAAAAGGGAAAGAGACAAACTAAAGGAGGCAAAATGTATAAGGTAACAGTAGGAATGGCAACCTGTGGAATTTCTGCGGGTGCCGATAAAGTATATAAATCATTCGAGACATTTCTAAAGGATAATAAAGACATAACACTCGCCACTACAGGTTGTATGGGTATGTGTTATAAAGAACCACTTGTAGAAATCACAGATGGAAAGACAGTCTATCTCTACGGAGATGTAGATGAGAAGAAGGCCCAAAAGATAGTTGAATCACATCTTAAAAACAATACTCCAGTTGATGAATTTATCGTTCTTAAAGACTATAAGAGCGGGGCTGAACAACAATTCAACGAACGTCAGTATAAGATTGTTTTGAGAAATTGTGGTCTTATAGACCCCGATTCAATAGAGGAATATGAAAAGAGGGATGGCTACAAAGCTATAAGAAAGGTCCTCTCCTCAATGACACCAGACGAAGTTATAGATGTTGTATTTAAATCTGGCCTTAGAGGCAGAGGCGGCGCAGGATTTCTGACCGGTCAGAAGTGGAAATTTGCAAAATCATCTGTTGCCGATCAGAAATATGTAATATGCAATGCCGATGAGGGAGACCCCGGGGCTTTTATGGACAGATCGGTTCTGGAGGGCGACCCCCATTCAGTTATCGAAGGGATGATGATATGCGGATATGCAATCGGGGCATCCGTGGGATATATATACTGCAGGGCCGAATATCCGCTTGCGGTCAGAAGACTTAAAAAGGCTATCAGACTTCTGGAGGAGAAGGGGTATCTGGGAGATAACCTCTTCGGTTCAAACTTTTCATTCAGAATAAAACTCAAAGAGGGTGCCGGTGCCTTTGTCTGCGGTGAAGAGACGGCACTTATGCAGTCAATCGAAGGTAAGAGAGGACCCCCGAGACCAAGGCCGCCGTATCCTGCGGTAAAAGGGCTCTGGGGAAAACCCACCAATATAAACAATGTCGAGACCTTTGCCAATGTCCCGTGGATTATACTGAACGGCTGGGAAAAGTTTGCAGCAATGGGTACGGAGAAGAGCAAGGGAACGAAGGTATTTGCAATAGCGGGTAAGGCCGTCAGGACCGGGCTTGTGGAAGTCCCGATGGGAATCACTATCAGGGATGTGGTTTTCAATGTCTGCGGTGGTATTAAGGACGGGAAGAAATTCAAGGCCGTTCAGATGGGAGGACCGTCCGGAGGGTGTATCCCCGAATCGCTCGCCGATACGCAGATTGACTACGAGCAGATAACGAAGACAGGTGCGATTATGGGTTCGGGCGGTCTTGTGGTAATGGACGAGACTACCTGTATGGTCGAAATGGCAAGATTCTTTCTGAACTTTACCCAGCTGGAATCCTGCGGCAAATGCACCTCCTGCAGAATCGGGACATTGAGAATGCTCGAGATACTTGAGAGAATTGTTGAGGGGAAGGGGAAGGAAGACGATATCGACAGACTTGTCGAAATGGGTGAATATATTAAGAAGACCTCTCAGTGCGGTCTCGGTCAGACGGCCCCCAATCCGGTACTTACGACCATAAAGTATTTCAGGGATGAATATGAGGCTCATATCAGGGAGAAGAGGTGTCCGGCACACTCCTGCGGTGCTCTCGTAAAATTTTCCATCATTCCGGAGAAATGTACAGGTTGTATGATATGTGCAAGACAGTGTCCGGCAAACTGCATCAGCGGCGAAAAGAAGAAGCCCCACGTAATAGACCAGAGCAAATGCACAAGGTGCGGCAAGTGTTTTACAGTCTGTAATTTTGATGCAATCTTAAAGGATTAAGGGAGGCAAATATGGCAAATCTTGTAAAGATTAAGATAAACGGAAAAGAGATTTCTGCAGATTCATCCAAGACCATTCTGAATGTGGCGAGAGAGAACGGGATAGATATACCGACCCTCTGCTATGACCCGAGACTTCCGCCCTACGGAAGTTGCCTTGTATGTGTGGTGGAACTCAGAAACCAGAACAGACTCGTTATGTCCTGCACGACACCTGTTGCCGAAGGTATGGATATCTATACCGACTCTGAGATGGCTCTTGAATCCCGTCAAAAAGCCCTCTCGATGCTCCTTTCGAACCACTATGCAGATTGCAGGGGACCCTGTTATGTAAACTGCCCTGCGAATGTGGACGTTCAGGGTTATCTTGCACTTGCGAATGCGGGCCTGTATTATGAGGCGCTCGAACTCATCAGGGAGACGAATCCTATGCCTCTTACCTGCGGAAGGGTCTGCGTTAGATACTGTGAGGCAAACTGCCGCAGAAAGGATATCGACTCACCGGTTGCGGTAAATGTGATGAAGAGGTATGTCTCCGACCTTGAATACGACAAACTCCCTCCTCCAAAAATTACCCCCAAGAACGGGAAAAAAGTTGCAGTAGTGGGAGGTGGACCCTCAGGACTTACCTGTGCATACTACCTTGCAAAAAAGGGTTATTCGGTTACTATCTATGACAAACAACCAAAACTCGGAGGTATGCTCAGATACGGTATTCCCGAATACAGACTTCCTCAGGCAATACTCGACAAGGAGATAAATTATCTGCTTGCTCACGGAATCGAGGCAAAGAACAATGTAAAAATCGGGACAGATATTACACTCTCCCAGCTCAGAAAGGAGAATGATGCTGTCTATGTAGCCGTAGGTGCCTGGACTGCAAAACCTATGGGAATCGAAAACGAGAATCATTCGTCGATTCTCTCCGGTATAAAGTTTCTGGAACAGGTAAAGAGGGACGGGCCTCCGAAGCTTGAAGGTACTGTAGTGGTAATCGGCGGCGGAAATACGGCAATAGATGCAGCAAGGACAGCGCTCAGGTGCGGTGCAAAAAAGGTCGCAATACTATACAGAAGAACACGCAATGAGATGCCGGCAGACCACGATGAGGTTGAGGATGCGATCGCCGAAGGTGTGGAGATTCAGTTTCTGGTTGCCCCCAAGAAGGCGGTTGTAGAAAACGATAAACTGAAGGGAATTGAGTGTTACAGAATGGAACTCGGAGAACCGGATTCATCGGGCAGGAGAAGACCGGTTGCGATCAAGGGTTCGGAGTTTGTTTACGAGTGCAATTATATAGTGTCGGCGATTGGTCAGGAGCCTGTCCTCGATTTCGCAGAGAATCTTAAAATTACAAAGTGGAATACAATCGAGGCAAGTCCCGAGACATATGCTACGAATATCGAAGGTGTATTTACCGGCGGCGATGTGTTCACAGGCCCTATGGCGGCAATCGATGCCATAGGTGCGGGCAGAAAGGCCGCTATGGTGATTGACTCGTATGTCAGGACAGGGAAGGTCGAGAAATTCAAGACAGAATTTTTATCGAAGAAGACGGCTGTTGCAGAGATCGATAAATCCTTCTTCGAGTCACAGCCGAAGACAGAGAGGACAAAGATACCGAAATCAGACCCGAAGGAGAGAGTCCACAATTATAAGGAGGTCGACCATATAATCACAAAGGATATGGCGGAAAAAGAGAGCCTGAGATGTCTCTCTTGCGGATGTAATTCCGTCTTCGACTGTGACCTCAAGGTCTTTTCTGGTGAATATGCCGCAAGACAGGAGAGTTATCACGGAAAGGCAAAGAAATACAAGGTTGACGACAGACATCCGTTTATTATCCTCGATGCAAACAAGTGTATTCTCTGCGGCAGATGCGTGAGATATTGCAGTGATGTAATCGGTATCAGCGCCCTTGGTTTTGTCAACCGCGGATTCGATACGGTTGTGAAGCCGGCCCTCGATAAACCGCTTCAGGAGACGACCTGTATATCCTGCGGAAACTGTATAGAAGTATGTCCTACCGGCGCAATAGTCCACAGGATTATCAGCAACAGACCGGGTCCGTACAGAACAATTCCTGCGGATTCCGTCTGCTCGTTCTGCTCGGTCGGATGTGAACTGACTGTCAACCACGTCGGTAAGGAGATATTCTATATCAACGGAAAACAGAAAGACAGATATGTTGAACCCGAACTCTGTGCAAAGGGCAGATTCGGAACCTATTATGTTAAAAATCCGGACAGATTGTATTCACCGTTAGTAAAAGGAAGCAAGGTCGATATCAGCAATGCAATTGTCGAACTCTCTGACGTCCTCAAAAAGTCAAAACCGGAGGAGACGGTCTTTGTAGTATCGGAGAGAATGTCGAATGAGGAGCTGTACCTGACAGGTGCATTAGCATCAAAGCTCGGCATCAGAAACATCATCTCTGTAAACGAACTCTGTCAGAACGACAGTCTGAATATTTCGGATTACACCGGTACGAACTTTTCAACGGCGAAATGTGAGGATATTGCGAAGGCAGAGTATGTTGTAGTCTTCGGAAATGCCGGCACACTTGCATATACGAAGGTCTTTGGATTCGAACTGAAAAAGGCCGTAAATAACGGTGCAAAACTCATCTGGATAGGAGAGGAATCGAAGGAGTTCAGAAAGTATGTCCACAGATTTATCCCCGCAAAGGACATATCGGCTTTTGTAAACGGGGTTGTAGCAAAGCTTATCTCCGAGAAGAGGTATGATAAATCTGCTGAAAATATCCCGGGATTTGGTGAGTTGTCGAAGAATTATAAAGAAGATAATCAGGATACAGCCTTTGTAAGTGAACTGTTTTCTGACCTGAGCAGGAGAGTAATTTCAGTATTCAATACGGATTATATCTTTGGGAACAATCAGAGCGATCTGGCATCAGTAATCAATCTGACGCTATTGTCCGGAAGACTGACCAATGGCCTTGTATTGCTGAGGAATGAGAGTAACGGAGCCGGATACAACGACATCATCAGGTCCGGAAAATTCGGTTTCACGGACGATGCATCCATAAGAAATGGCCGTGAACTGCTCCGGAGTAAAAAGGCAAAGGCAGTTATAACATTCAACTCCGACATGAGTGATATTCTTGGGTACAAACCTGAACTTCTGGTGGTATTTGATATTTTCGGGAGCGAACTGGCAAAGAAGGCGGACTTTGTGATTCCGACATCTCCCGTTGCGGAGTCAGAGGGGTCAATTGTAAACTTCGAAGGGAGATTATATAAATATCAGAGGGTCTTCAATCCGCTTGCAGGCTACACCACATTCGATGCACTCGGACAACTCCTCAGAGCAACAGGGGGCACAAATCCGTCGATGGACTCAGTAAGAATGACTATTGCAAACTCAATCGGTTTTTATGGCCTGCTGAAGGAGGAAAAACAGGACGGATATCTGAGACCTGAAGTAAAAGGAATCTCTTTTGTTAAGATGAGTTCAGATAAGCTGACCCCGGCACCTTATAAATCCAGAACAACATATTCGGTTGTTGCCGAAGCAACTATTCCCAAAAAGAACTAACACAACTATTCCAGAACTTCATACCTTGGAGCCTTCATAGATTGAAGGCTCTTTTTTTTATTGGTCGGTCCTTGAAAAAACAAGTTGTAGTATTTTCTGTTTATTGTGATATAATGAAAAAACTGGGGTGGAGAAGGAGAGTACGAGGATGAAAAAATTATTTTTTGTGTTAATGGTTATTCTTGTTGTTGCCTGCAGTGACCTGACTGACAAAGAGAATAAACTTTCCCAGTCGGACATAGACAGGTATACAGGCTATGCAATTATAGATTCGGTCTCCCAGATCTATAATATAAACTTTGCAGGCAAACCTGTAGGCTCCCAGAATCTTACGACCACCTGTCCGAACGGAGGGAATGTGACCATTACCGGCTCGACAGGGTACTCGCAGAATAACGGGATTACGACAGTTGACCTTATGTTTCAGATGACTAATTGCCAGACTAGCAAGCGTACACAAAACAATCTTGATCTCGCCGTGACATTATCCGGTAATATATCGTTTAAGGGTTCGTTCAATTCCTCGACTGACTACAATGCCACGAATAATCAGTCGGATTCATTAAAGATTTCAGCCCTGATTAATGCTCCCGGATTTAAACCTGAAAATGTGGATGAGACCTGTAAATTCTCCGCAACAGTTTCAAATAATACTGTTTCGGGATATATCTGCGAAAGAAAATTCTCGTACTAATATTTTCAGCCGTTCTTCTTTTCCTTGTTTTATTCGGATTTTTTTGTTCGCAAAATTATCCTATATATGATACATTGAGGCCCATGTTTTTACCGTGTCCGGCATAATGATATAAAAATATATTCAGGAGGTGTTATGCGAAAGAACTTTGTCCTTGATACGAATATTCTGCTGCACGACCCGATGGCGATATTTGCGTTTGCGGACAATACTGTTGTCGTGCCGATATATGCAATTGAGGAGATAGATAATTTCAAGAAGGAACTTTCCGAACTGGGAAGAAATGCACGAACAGTAACAAGGACTATCGACCAGCTCCGTACAAAAGGTTCTATAGTGGACGGAATAAAGCTTGAAAACGGCGGGACGATAAAGGTAATGTTTTCTTCCGAAGACCTGCCGGAATATATTACGAGCAGACGGAATGTCGACAATAAGATCCTTTCTGTTGCCTTAAGACTCAAAAAGGAAGAACCCGATGTTCCGACGATATTTGTCTCTCAGGATGTCAATCTGAGAATCCGTGCCAATATACTCGGAGTCAAGGCGGTAAACTATGTCAGGGACAGAAAGGATATAACCGAGATATATAAGGGGTTCAGGGAGGTTGTTACGACCTCTGAAAAGATCGACCAGTTTTATGAGAGCGGCACGATGGAGTTCGATACGACCGATTTTTATCCGAATGAATTCGTCCAGCTCAAATCGGAGACCAATCCCTCCCAGTCGGCCCTCGCAAGAGTCGATACAGAAAAGAAAATTCTGAAAAGACTCATCAGTATTCCCAAGGAAGGCGTATGGGGTATAAGACCGAAGAACAGGGAACAGTCTTTTGCTATGGAATTACTGCTGGATGATTCGGTCCAGATTATCACACTGGTAGGTAAGGCGGGAACAGGAAAGACCCTTCTGGCAATTGCGGCAGGCCTTATGAAGGTTGCGGACGAAAACAGATACTTGAAAATGCTCGTATCAAGACCTATATTTCCACTCGGGCGCGATATCGGGTTTATCCCGGGTGAGATTGAGGAGAAACTGAATCCCTGGATGAAGCCGATATTCGACAACATTGAATTTATTATGGGTGTTACGCGTACCGACAAGAAAAGGACAAGAGGTTATAAGGAGCTCGAGGATATGGGTATCGTCGAGATAGAGCCACTGACTTATATAAGGGGCAGGTCACTCCCAAAACAGTTTATCATTGTGGACGAGGCTCAGAACCTTACACCTCACGAAGTCAAGACGATAATTACGAGGGCGGGAGAGGGTACCAAGATTATTCTGACGGGAGACCCTTACCAGATCGACAATCCGTATGTCGATTCGATGAATAACGGACTTGTATACATAATTCATAAGTTTATGAGTGAGAAGGTTTACGGGCATGTTCTGCTTGAGAAAGGCGAACGCTCTTATCTGGCAGAGCTGGCTGCAAATAAACTTTGACGGAGGATGTGATGTCTAAATGGGATTTTTATTATGAGTTTGTCTCTTTTGCCCAGAGATTTTCGGATATGTTTGATGATATTTCACTGAGGCACAGAAAGGATGCCCTGCAGGGAGGGTCATGGGAACCTCCGGTGGATGCGTTTGAGAACGAAAATGAGATAATTGTAGAGGCAGAGATACCCGGCACCACTCAGAAGAACATTGAAATACGCCTTGAGGACAATATTCTGATTATCAAAGGTGTCAGGAATATGGATGAGAACGCCCTTCAGGGCAATTTTTACCGTATGGAAAGAATGTACGGGAATTTCATAAGGACGTTTACTTTGCCGGATTTGGTAGATAAAGACAGAATTTCTGCAACCTATAAAAACGGTGTTCTATCTGTCAGAATGCCCAAGAGGAAGAAGGATAGTATTACGATAGAGGTGAAATAGGATGAAGGATTACTATGATATTCTTGGTGTCCCGAAAAATGCGACAGAAAAGGAGATAAAGAGCGCATACAAGAGACTTGCCAAGAAGTATCATCCGGACCTGAATCCGGGGAATAAACAGGCTGAGGAGAAATTCAAGGAGGTAAATGAGGCATACGAAGTCCTCTCTGACCCGGAGAAGAGAAAACGTTATGATATGTTCGGTGATGTAAAGGGTGGTTATGCTTCCAGTCCGCAGGGAGAAGGTTTTCGGGATGTAAATTTTGAGGATTTCAATTTTTCGGGGTTTCAGGATATCTTTTCACAGATATTCAATCAGGGATTTCAGAATCAGGGAAGACGGATAAGGGATGAAGACGGAGAGGATATCAACTATCCTGTTTATATTACACTCAGAGATGTGGTTCAGGGAAATAGTATTGATGTTTCTTTTGAAAAGCCGGTCAGGTGTGATGTCTGCAGAGGTACGGGGATAACGGGTTCAAAAGGCAAGACAACCTGTCCGGATTGCAACGGGACAGGTTTTAAGGGTATTCTCAAGGGCTCCTTCAGAATAGGCTCCAAATGCCGTACCTGTAACGGAACGGGTTATATTTCCCAGTCAACCTGCTCAAAGTGCGGCGGGAGAGGTTCCTATGAAAAGGAGCAGAGGCTCTCGGTCAGAATACCGCAGGGAGTAGATAACAATTATAAGATCAGGGTTGCCGGGAAGGGTATGCCGGGTAAGGGGAATGGCAGGGACGGAGACCTCTATCTTGAAGTTCATATCAAGGAGGACCCGGTTTACACGAGAAAGGGTGACGACCTTTACAGGGACCTTTATGTCTCGCTTTATGATGCTGTAGCCGGAGGGAAGGTGGATGTGGAGACTTTCGATGGTATAATCTCTGTAAAAATACCGGAGATGTCATCTTCCGGAACAGTTCTGCGATTACCCCAAAAGGGCATTCCGCACCTGAAATCTCAGGGACGGGGTGATTTATATCTTAAAATACTTGTAGAAATTCCCAAGAATCTGCCCCAGAAACTTATAGATCTTATAAAAGAATTAATGAAGAAACAGAACAGATCCTGCTGATATAATGCTCTTGTACCGCTACGTAGTATCCTCTGAAGATTCTGCTGCGGTGCCAGGCAGAGAGTTTTCCGAAACTTTTCTGTTTTTAGTGTTAATAGCTTGATATTATGCGGTTTTTGGGTGCCGGGTATGACGAATATGACGAATATTAAAGTTAGCTCAGGCCTTATTCAAAAATCTTGTTAGTAAGTTTTTTAGTGCAAATTTTCTGTATTCTTCGGTAGACCTGACATCTGATATAGGCTTCAGGTATTTAAGCATTATATCGCAGGCACTTGAAATAACCGAACGTGTCAGAATTCTCCCCTGTAGAAATCTTTCGGTTTCATAAAGTCTGATTGGCACAGGTGCAACCGACCCTGCGGCAAGTCTTATTGTTTCAATACCTTTTTTATCCTTTTTAATCAGTCCTGCAAATGATACCTTTGCTATTGACTGGGCTCTTCTCGTCCCGATCTTGAAGAATTCCGAGTAGATATCAGCGGGCGGGAGCGGAATGCGGACTGAATATATGAACTCATTATCTGAAAGTGCTGTAAGTTTATATCCCCTGAAAAATTCAGATAGTTTCAGTTCGCGGTTACCGCTTTGTGAGGCAAGTATCAGACTTGCATCATAAATCAATAATGCCGGAGGTAAATCTGCAGCGGGAGAGGCATTTGCAATATTTCCGCCGATAGTACCCATATTTCTTATTGCCGGAGCACCTATGGTTGACGCAGCATACGACAGGACAGGAAGAAGCTTTTTTATTGTTCTATCTGCGGCAATGACCGAATGTGTTGTGAGTGCCCCTATCTCAACATAATTCTTTTCTTCTTTTACAAATGAGAGATTTTTAATGCCGGAGAGGGATATTACTTTCTGGGGATGGGACTTGTTGTTGTGCCATTGAGCAAGAAGGTCTGTACCGCCCGCAAGGAGAACCGCATTGCTGTGTTTTGCTCTTATTTCAAACAATTCCTTGATGTTTGAAGGGGTGAATATATTCATAGCTCATTTTCTCCCCGATGCCAGTTCGACTGCTTCGAAAATAGACCTGTATCCGGTGCATCTGCAGAGGTTCCCCGACAGAGCCGTTTTGATGGTCCTGCGGTCAATATTTTTATTGTTTGACAAAAGGTAATAGGTAGCCATTACCATTCCGGGAGTGCAAAACCCGCACTGCACTGCATTTGATTCCAGAAACGATTTCTGAATCCTTTTCCCCAGAGCCGTCTTTTCGACGCCTTCTATTGTAAGTATATCTGTTCCGTCACTAAGCACTGCTGCAAGCTGGAGACAACCCAGTTTCAGTTCGCCGTCAATAATGACACTGCATGCTCCGCATTCGCCCTCTCCGCAACCCTCCTTGGTACCTGTAAGTCCGAGTCTGTCTCTGAGGACGTCCAGCAGTCTCGATTCTTCTTCAAACTGAATATTATGTACCTTTCCGTTTATCTGCCATTTTCTTTTTATCATACAAGTCCTCTGTTTTTCATATATTTGAGTATGGTTTCCGGATTTATCGGTATTTCGTTTATCTCGATTCCGAGTGCATTCAGGACGGCATTTCTCAGGGCAGGGGCTACTCCGTTGTGGGGAAGCTCTCCGAGTCCCTTCGCCCCGAAAGGTCCCCTCGGGTACGGAACCTCGATAATCTCTGTCTTAATCTCCGGCATATCCTCTGACGTCGGAATTATATATGTCTGGAGTCTGTTCTGAAAGAATTTTCCGTTTTTCAGTTCGCATTTTTCCATCAGTCCGTACCCCAGTGCCTGTATGGAGCCGCCTTCGAGCTGACCAATTGCAGACTTCGGATTGATAGCCCTGCCGATTTCATAGACGGTGTAAAGATTAACCGGTCTTATTTCGAAGGTGTATTTGTTGACCTCGACCTCTATGGCAATAGCGCCCCATGAATAGACAGGATATGCGGTACCTTTGTAATTCTGCTCATCCCATACCTGTTCGGGAGGGAAATCATACTGCTTTTCGATGTAGAGTGGTTTCTTTGAGGCTATTTCAGATGCCGCCTTCCTGAACGGTATCCGCTTTTTCGATTTTGTGAGCAAAAGTATACCGTTATCGATCTTAATTTTTTCTTTATAATGTTTTTCGAACAGATTGAGAAGCTCGTCACAGCACAATGTGATTATCCTTCCTACTATCATAGTAGTTCTGGAAGCGACTGTGGGACCCGAATTCGGGACTCTCGAGGTATCAGGAAGCGGACATTTTACCAGCTCTATCGGTATATTGAGTTTGCTTGCGGCAATCTGCGGGAATATTGTCTGAACTCCCTGCCCCATATCTGTGTTTGCTATGAGAATTTCAAGGGTCCCGTCCGGGTTCAGCTGAATCGCGGCCTTCGATTTGAGCATCAGTTCCCCGCTGCCGGTAAATGAGCCTCCGTGCAGTACTGTGGCAATACCTATGCCTTTAAGTATCTCTGTCTCTCTGCTCTTGCTCTGCTTTCTGTAGATTTCAAATTTCTTTTTGAAATCGGATATACTGATAAGTCGGTCAAGACACCTGTCAATGGCAACTCCCTCGGTAAGCTGCTGGCCTGTTGCCATCTCTGAACCGGTCTTCAGGAGATTTTTCCTTCTTACTTCATAGGGACTCAGTTTGAGGCGGTGGGCTATCGTGTCGATAAATGCCTCCATAGCGAATAGAGTCTGAGGGGCACCGAATCCCCTGAATGCACCCGGCGGAGGAATATTCGATTTTACTGCCTTTGCTGTAATCCTGACGTTGGGTATACTGTATACGGAACAGGCGTGCAGGGTTCCGCGGGAAAGAACAACCGGTGATAACGTTACATATGCCCCTGCATCGAAAAGTATCGTACTCTCCAGCACGAGGATTTTTCCGTCTTTCATTACACCGGCTTTGTGATGAACGTATGAAGGGTGTCGCTTGGTAGTAAATGAGATATCCTCTTCGCGGTCGTAAATCATCATTACCGGTTTGCCGGATTTCTGGCACAGCAGTGCTGTATGTGCTGCGAGCAGACTCGGGTAATCTTCCTTCCCTCCGAATGCCCCTCCTGTAGGTGCCTGAATTATTACGATGTCATCTTCCTTTTTGCCTGTTACCTTTGCCACAGCTGGTCTGACGTAGTACGGGCATTGCAGAGAACCAACACAGTAGAATTTGCCGTTTTTCTGATATGTCATCATACCCTGTGGTTCCAGATATAAATGCTCCTGAAAACCCGTATAGAACTCGGCCTCTACGATATAGCTTGCCTCGTCGAATCCTTCCTTTATATTGCCTTTGTTTATCTGTGGCTGATAAAAGTATGTCAGGGAATGGGGCTCTCTTTTGTATGTCTTGACTATTTCTTCCAGTCCGAGAAGAGGTGTCTCTTCTTCGACCTCGACTTTGATATGTCTTAATGCCTCATAGGCCTTTCTGATGTTTTTGGCGGCAATCAGGGCTACAGGCTCTCCGAGATATTCGATCTGTCCGGATGCAAGGCAGGGCATATCATCTTTGATTATGTGGATATAATTTTCACCTTTGATATCCTTTGCGGTTACTACAGTGATATCTGAAAAATCAAAATTTTTGTCGAACTTTATCTCTTTGAGTTTGCCTTTTGAGACAGGTGACCTCACAGTTAGACCAAACAGCATATCGGGCATCTGAATGTCGGCAATAAATTTAATTTTACCGGTAACCTTATCCCATCCGTCTGTTCTGTCTATATTTTTTCCAATATACATAAAGTATAATCCTCGGCAGATGACTGACATATAATTTCATTTATAATATTTTTTGTCAAGTGCTGCGAAGAAAAATTATCTGTTCTGTCTCTTTTTCTGTTTTTTTGAAAATTAAAGATTATGTTAATATCCTTCCTGTTCATTTTCAGCGGGTATTGATTTGCCGGTAGACGGTTTTGACGTCATAAAAGCACAAATTACTCTTTGTCCTGTTCGGTGAGCCTGAGTTCGGTCAGATTTTTTACCTCTCCCATATACATAAAGGAACCGGGTTTTGATTCTACCTCAAGGTAATTATAGAGAAATTCGAAAACCTTTTCTGCGATTTCATCGTCTGTTAGTATTGTAACAATACTTTTCTCTACGTAGAAGAATTTGCCTATTATTCTTGAATCTACAACCGTAAGACCTCTTGCGGTATTCCATGTAAATCTGCTTATACCGAATTTGTTTCTGACTTCTTCAATAATTTTGTCAGTTGTATCTCTGCCTGTGATTATTGTAATGAATTTGCCTTTTTTGCTGTTTTGTTTAAGGAATTCCGGGCTGCTCATATCATTCCCCGCAGTTTTCGCTGATTTTTTCCAGAATCTCCTGAGGGATATAGGTAGCAGCCTTCAGCAGCGGAGTTACATACATAAAGCCCATTCCCGGAGTATCAAGTTTGCCGGCCAGAAACATCTTTTCGAATACCAGGTCAACCTGCTCATTTGCCACTACGATGTTTAAGACCTCCTTTTCGACGTCCACTGCCACGCCTACAATTCCGAGCCTTTCTCTTACGCCCATACCCCTTGCGTAGTAAATCGTGGCGCCCTGTGCACCGACTTCCATTGCGGCCTTTACTATATCATCTGCTACCCCTTTCTGGACAATGCAGGTAATGAGTGAAATATCCTTTAGTATAATCATTTGTCTCATATGATTCATTTTATGCTACTCCTTTTTCCGGGGTTTTTTTAGAAATATTTTCTGAGATATGTCTTCTCGAAACAATAAATTTTATCAGAAGACCCATCGAAAGAACAGATATTATGGGGCATATTGATGCAAGCGATAATATACCGAATCCTTCTGTTACGCTTAGTGAATTGCCGAATCCGAGTCCCATTGCCAGTACCAGCGGAACTGTAACAGGTCCCGTGGTCACACCGGCTGAGTCCCACGCAACATTTACGTACTCCTCGGTTGATAATACCGTAAGTATCAGACCTATCAGATAGAACGGGAGCAGCAGATAATGAAGGGGAATGTCAAATGTGATCTTCAGGATACCGAGCATTATTCCTATGCCTACCCCGAAAGAGACAGAATACATAAGCATCGATTTCTTGAAAACCCCGTTGGTGAGATTTTCGACGGTATATCCGAGTGAGTTCAGTGCAGGTTCTGCGAGTGTGGCTCCGAAGCCGAGACAAAATGCAAACAGAAGGGCAATGACGATTCCGAGGGAATAACTGTAGAGTGGGGATTTTTCGACGCTTTCCAGTTTTGCAAAGGCGGCAGGTACCAGTCCTCCGGATTGATTTCCGAGATTTGAAAGTCCGTAAGAAAGACCGATGTTGAATATTATCATACCGATTATGAGAAGGACTATTCCATAAGTTATATAAATCGGATTTCTGAGCTTCTCTTTCAGAATAAACTTGAGTACAATGAGAAGGAACAGGATAAGCGGGACGGTAGCCCTTATTCCGAGAAGGATTTCCGCATAAGGTGTTTTGTCAATTAATGAAGTTTCGGTATTGCCGCCTGTCTTAAGAAGTTCGGAAATGTTGTTTATGTCAATCGGTGAAGTGTAATAGATTATGTTGGCAAAGGCGAGAACGGCGATTATCGGGAAGAGAGATGCAAGTGTTACGATTCCGAAACCCGAGAGAGAAGATTCGCCCTTACCCCCCGAAGAGGCTATGCCTATTCCGAGTGCAAGAACGAGTGGTACGGTAACAGGTCCTGTGGTTACAGCTCCGCAATCCCATGCGAGACCTATTGTGCTTTTTAATTGTTCGTTAAAGACAGTAATTAAGGTAAGTCCTATTGTGGGAACAAGTGTTATGTAGATGAGACTTTTAAGACTCCATCCCTTGAGAAATCTGAGTGTCCCTATAACAGCAGCGATTCCGACGCCGATTCCGACAGCAACCGGCAGAATATCACCGTACTGGTTGAGCATAAGAAAGAGGTATGTTGCCTTTCTGACGTCTACAATTGAACCGGCAGTCTTTAAGGCGCCGATAGCCGGCTCGGCATACGTAACTCCGACACCGAGAAGGAATGTTATCAACATAAGGGTCGGAAGCCTCGATTTCTGTGGAAGTTTATTGCCTAAAAGTTCGCCGAAAGGCATAAGACCCTTAAGTAGTCCCTCCATAAAGAACATCAGTCCTACAATAACAGCTATTATGCCAAACGTTATTGTAAGGGCATTTTCAATGGTCTGCCTTAAAAATATGATTTGAAAGAGCGCAAGGTAAATTACAAGCGGAATAACGGCTATAAGCTGTTCCCTGAATTTGTTACTGATATACGGGTAGAGAAGGCGATATATGTCGATTGACTCCAGCTTTATCTTTTCCCGCCTGTCTATATGCTTTACAATACTGTTATAGCTTACCTGTATATGTCTGAATGCAGTCTCCTGCACCAGTCTGAAAAATTTGACTTCTTTTGCCATAAATACCTCATCTGGTTTAGTAGCATAAAAATCAATTTCTATAAACAATTATCTTATAATAATTTTCATTTTTTTATAACTGGTCCCGGGCATAAAGGGTGGTTGTCAAATTTCATTCCGGATTTCTGTGCGGTACCTTACTTAAACACCTTTCTTTGCTTTTCATTGAAAAAGATAAGGTATTATTGTAGTATTTTATATGGTCAAAGGAGTTTGTAATGGTAAGAGAAGGTATCTGTTTAATTTTCCTGGTTGCAGTTTCGTCATTTGCTTTCGGAGAGACTATTCTTGTTGATGATTTTGAGGATGTTGCTGACTGGACCGGACTTGAGAGGGACTCTGCCGTTAAGATGGAGGGAGCTTATTCCGGTATCTGGAGAGATACAGTAAAGGTTACGAAGGTGAAAAAGGATTTTAATCCGCCCCTTGATCTGAGCGGCTATGATTTTCTGGGCTTCTGGATTCACTCCGAAAACGCAAACGGTGCAAAACTGCAGCTCGTTCTGGACTCCGATAATCCATCCGACCCTGCCGGTTGGGATTACTATTCAAGGGAGATTGTTATAGATTTTTCCGGCTGGAAGTATTTTAAGATTCCTCTCTCGTCATTTGGTATTTCCAGAAATCCTGCCGGGTGGAATAAAATTAATTATATATCATTCAATTCAACCGGATGGAACCATTCTCCCCTCTCTGATACTCTCCTTAGATTTGATTCTATGGTCTTTTCCCAATCTGCAATGGAGCTGTCGGGCAAGAGCCAGTACTGGCTCGCAAATGACTTTGTCTATGAATTCCGTTTTATTATCAGGAACAGAACCCAGACAGCTCTGGAATATTCTCTTGAATTAAACAAATCGATTTTGGGATTCGAGTACTATCTTTCAGATAAGGTTGTCAGTATCCCTCCGGCGGGTGTGAAGGAGATAACCCTTCTGGTAAATGTTACACCAGACATAATTGTGCCGCAGAATTTCCTGAAATCCGATAGAGTTGTAGTTTTTCTTAAAAGAAATGGAAAAACCGAGGATATATTGGAGATGACGGCAGCAGTGCCGGTTATGAAAAAGGAACATCCTTATATGTTGTTGGATTCGGATGACATTTCAAGGATATCTGAATGGGTGGGTAAGTATGGTTGGGCAAAATCACAGGCAGACTCGGTAATTAAACAGGCTGACAATTGGGAGAGCAGTTTTAAGACGAAATACGGTCTTGAGGAATGGGACCTGCCTCCTGAAGGCGGGCAGTGGGGTATGTGGTATGTCTGTAAAGACGATGGTTCGTATCTGACGTATACCCCTCCGATGACTCACAGGTGTCCGAAGTGCGGAAAGACCTATTCAGGCTGGCCTTATGATCAGGTAATCTATGCCCGTATGCATAATGATCTTGCAAAGGCAGCGCTGAGGCTTTCGCAGAGCTACAGACTGACGAAAGAAACGAGGTATGCAACGGCCGCAAGGGAAATCCTTTTGCGATATGCCCAGAAATATCTGCTCTATCCTGTTCACGATAAGGACAATAAAGTGACTAACAGCGGAGGAAGGGTTTTGTCCCAGACTCTGGATGAATCCTCCTGGTTTCTGGATATTGCCTGGGCGTATGAACTCTTGAAAGGCAGCGGTATTTTCAGCAAACAAGAGGAGATTATAATCGAAAATTCGCTCCTTTATGAAGGTTATAAGGTTATAGAAAAGAGCAAGGCGGGAAAGAGCAACTGGCAGTCCTGGCACAATGTTGCAATGGCATCGATTGGGTTTGCCACCGATGATTTCGGAATTGTCGCATCTGCGATAAATGATGATGCCAACGGATTTTTATTCCAGCTTAAAGAGAGTATTTCGCCTGACGGATTCTGGTATGAAGGTTCGTGGGGATATCACTTCTTTGCATTGCGTCCTCTTGTCTTTACGGCGGAGATGATGAAAAGGGCAGGAATGGATTTTACATTAAACGAATTCTTTCTAAAGATGTTTACATTTCCGATACATTTCTCTGAACCCGACGGAAGACTTCCGCCTTTCAATGACAGCGGGGTTGTGGATATAAGAGAGCAGAAGGGGCTTTATGAGCTTGCCTATAACTGGACAGATATGGAAATAATGACCTTCCCGCTCGATGAATTTTCAAGGCCTTATGAGGCGCTCTTCTGGGGAGCCGAGAAGATAGGAAAACCGGGTTCATTTACAAATCAGAGTATGCTGTTTGGGGATAGCGGGTATGTAATTGCACGGACAAACGGTGAGAATCCGAATTATCTTGCCTCAGACTTTGGTCCTCACGGGGGATGGCACGGACATTATGATAAATTGGGTTTTGTTTTTTATGCTCTGGGGAAGGAGATAGCAGTTGATGCAGGTACACATTCTTATGCACTTCCGATTCACGATGCATATGACAGGACGACCGTCGCACACAACACGGTTGTTGTTGATTCTCAGAACCAGAAAGAGGCAAACGGAGATATAAGCTACTTCTTCTCTTTAAGGGATTTGAATATATTCAGAATTAAATCGGATAACGCAAACGAAACGGCTAACCTTGCAAGACAGATGATTATAACAGATAATTATCTCTACGACAGGTTTGATGCAGATTCAAAGGACGGCGCTGAACACAAATATGACTGGGTGGTTCATCTTAACGGAAGACTCAATGAAGTTGAGAAGATTTCGTCACCATATTCATTTGCCGAAAATAAAGACGGTTATCAGTATCTGAAGAATACGATGAAGGTCGAGAATGATAAATCTGATTTCCTTCTTGTCGATTACTCTGATAGTCCGGGCGGGCAGGCGGGTTCGGTATGGGTAAGTGAGAGTGGTATTTCTGCGTCTTTTGTCAAGGATTGCAGTATTGCAGAAAGCGGCAGATGCAGCGGGAAAATGAGTTATGATTTTACTACTGTCAGGAAGGGGTATGTGCTCTATACAGTCCCGGTCCCGAATCTGAATATGGGGAATCTGCTCGGGGTCTCGTGCTATATAAAGGGAGACAACAGCAACAATTCTCTTAAGATCAGGATAACGGATTCAACAGATGAGAGATTTGTGTATACAGTCGGAAATATTGATTTTGGTGATTTCAGAAAGATCGGGGCAACGGATGTGGAGAAGTGGAACCATTATCTGGGGAACAATGACGGGAAGATTGATTACCCTGTTAAGAGTTTTATTGTTGAAATCGGATATCTGAGCGGCGGCGCATTGAATTCCTCGGTCTATACAGATGATATTGTTTTGACTTTTGAATCAGGTGAATACACTCTGAGTGATTTCGAGGTAATGATGAGATATCTGGGAATCTCTTCTTATGAAGAGGATTTATTGCCTGAGGTGATTGCCGGCACATCTCCCTTGGGATGGGGAGAAGATGTCTCCTTTCTTATGAAGAGAAAGTTTTCAAAGGATACGGTATTCAGGACTCTTTTCTGTATTTCCGATAACGGTCTTGTGAAGGAGGAATGCCGTATTATACCGCCGAAATCGGTTTGGTGCACGGATGTCCTGTGTGACGGTGTGTCAATAAGAAACCGGAATTTCATGGATTATATTTTGTTTAAGGAGACAAAGAGCGATACCGGTTATAAGAAGATAGGAATTACGGCCGAAGATACCGCTTTTGAGACTGACGGACTTGCCGGGTTTGTCAGAAAGGATAATTCCGGATATAATAAGTGTACATTGCTTCAGGGTTCGCATATCTCTGAAAAGGGGGTTATGATAATAGACTATGCAGGGTACCTGAGTAAGATTACAGTCAATTACGAGGATGAAGGAGTTCGTCTCGGTATTGAGCTTTCAGACTCCCTTTCTGCCAGACTGAGGATATTTGCACCTAAGGCACAACTTGTTCTGGTCAACGGAAATGTACAGCAGTATTTACGGGAAGGTGATTACGTTGTTCTGAATGGTGTAATTACCGGTAATGATGAAATTCTTATAGAAGACAGAACCGATATTGCCTTCGATACATATTCTGATTCTGCAGATGATATATCCCGGCCTGAAGACCTTAGGTATGATGTCCTTGCAGATGATACAGGTAACGATGCTGGTATATTTGCAGATTCTGATGTCTCTTCTGATTCGAATTCCGTCTTTACTGATACAGGTCCGAACGAAATCCGGGCAGATGATTCCGGAAAAGATAGCGGATGTTCCTGCAATCTTCTTTTCTGAGATTCGGTAACAAAGGAGAAGAAGTTGAGAGAAAGGTCTGAACAGATTAAAAACGAACAGAAAATCAACAAGATAGCTGTAAATCCTATCATTGAGCGTATATTCTGTCTGTTGTTATTGTCGTATGATATATTCTTAAAGGGCAGTCTTCTGTAAAATATTTTAAAACCTCTCATTTTTTATTGACAAGAAGGTCTTGGTTAATATTATCACTCCGTCCTCATTGAGGCTTAATAACCTTGATGCAGACGTTTTTGAAAGTAAATTAATTACCTTAATTTACGGAAGGAAGGTCAATATGCTTGAAATCAGATTTCACGGAAGAGGCGGACAGGGGGCAGTGACCTCTGTTGAACTCTTTGCCATCTCCGCCATTGCCGAAGGGAAGTATGCACAGGGTTTCCCTTCCTTCGGACCTGAGAGGAGAGGCGCCCCTGTTATGGCATTTCTGAGGATTTCGGAGAAGCCTGTCAGAATAAGGTCAAAGATCTACAGCCCCGATGTAGTGGTGATTCTCGACCCGTCACTTGTTGATGTGGCCAATCCGGTATCAGGGCTCAAAAAGGGCGGAATAGTGGTAATAAATACATCTAAGCCGCACGAGGAGTTCTCGGAGAAGTTCAGAGGCTTTAAGGTAGCTGTAGTAGATGCCTATAAAATAGCAAAGGAAGAGATGGGCGTGAATATTGTCAATACCACAATGCTTGGTGCACTCATCAGGGCAACCGATGCGATAAAACTCAAATCAATAGAAGAACCTGTACGGGAGCGTTTTGGCAGGATTGCCGAAAAGAATATTAATGCCCTGAAGAGGGCCTATAAAGAGACAAGTATTAAGGAGTTGTGATATGCCGAAACCAATGGAAGAATATAAGTGGCACGAACTTAGGATTGGCTGTGTAATCGAAGAGGTCGGCTCTGCAAGGGAGTATAAGACCGGTGGCTGGCGTTCAATGAAGCCGGTATGGGATGAGTCCAGATGCATAAAATGCGGGTTGTGCTGGTTGTACTGCCCCGATGCGGCTATATATCAGAAGGAGGACGGCTTCTTTACGGCAGATCTGGATTACTGCAAGGGTTGCGGTATCTGTGCACATGAGTGCTGGCCGAAGGCAATTAAAATGGTGGAGGACGAGAAATGAAAAAGGGAATAGAAGTATCAATAGCTGCCTCTGAGGCGGCAAAACTTGCAAGGGTTGAAGCGATTGCTGCATACCCCATTACACCTCAGACACATATAGTCGAACACCTGTCCGATATCGTTGCAAACGGTGAACTGGATGCTGTCTATGTGACAGTGGAATCCGAACACTCGGCAATGTCAGCCTGTATAGGCACATCGGCGGCCGGTGCGAGGACATTTACGTCTACAAGCGCACAGGGACTCGAACTGATGCACGAAATTCTGTTTATTGCCTCTGCATTGAGGCTTCCTATCGTAATGGCAGTGGCAAACAGGGCACTCTCGGCACCGCTTTCAATCTGGAATGACCATTCGGATGTGATGGCGGCAAGGGACTGCGGCTGGATACAGCTCTTCTGTGAAAACGGTCAGGAGGTGGTGGATACCATAATAATGGCATTCAGAATCGCCGAGGACCACAGGGTACTGCTGCCCGTTATGGTTAATCTTGACGGTTTTCAGCTTTCACACGTGGTCGAACCGATAGATTTCCCCGACCAGAAGGATGTGGATAAATTCCTGCCGGATTATAAACCTCTCTATACACTCCATCCCGACAGGCCGTTGACTATGGGCGCATATGCCACACCGGAGCTTTATACAGAGGCAAAGTTTGCTCAGGAACAGGCTATCATTAATTCACTGCCGGTAATAAAGGAGATTCTCTCCGAGTATTCGAAGAAGTTCAAACGGAAATATAACATTCTCGAGACATACAATTTCGAAAAATCGGATACAGTTTTTATTGCAATGGGTTCAGTTAACGAAAATATTATGACCGCAATCGACACCCTCAAAAAGGATAAGAAGTCCTGCGGTCTTGTTAAGGTCAGACTATTCAGACCATTTCCGGATGCCGAACTCGCCGCACTCCTTGAGAAGAAGAAGAACGTAATAGTAATCGACAGGGCTATGCCTGCGGGCGGTATGAACGGCCCGGTATACAATGAAGTTGCAGCGCTTTTGCGAAGGTATAACATAAAGGCAAACCTGTTCAACTATATCGTAGGGCTTGGAGGAAGGGACGTCCTTCCGGAAGATTTTATCTCAGTCTATGACGAGGTAGTTAAGGCCAAAAAAGGTAAGTCAAAGGAAAAAACCAACTATAAAGTTATAGGAGTCAGAGCATGATGTTACCAAATATAGAAATTTATGCACCAAATGTTGTGCCGAAGGAAGAGTTTGTTGTGTCCGGTCACCGTGCCTGTCAGGGGTGTGCGGAGGTTCTGGCATTAAGACATGCACTGAAGATCTTTGGTAAGGATACAATAATTGCGATGGCCACGGGGTGTATGGAGATTATCTCAACCCCGCTTCCGACAACTGCATGGACACAGCCATGGATTCACGTTGCGTTTGAGAATGCAGCAGCTGTTGCATCAGGTATCGAGGCCGGACTCAGGATTCTCAGGAAGAAGGGCAAGATACCCGATAAGGATATCCATATAGTAGCAATCGGAGGTGACGGCGGGACCGCGGACATCGGACTGCAGGCATTATCCGGGGCTCTCGAGAGATATCACAAATTTACCTACATCTGCGTCGACAACGAAGCATATATGAATACAGGCATTCAGAGGTCCTCTTCCACTCCGTACGGTGCGTCCACGACCACATCTCCAGCAGGGAAGGTCTCGATAGGACAGCAGACATGGAAGAAGGATATGGTAAAGATTGCGGCTGCCCATAACATTCCCTATGTTGCAACCGCCTGTCCGTCGTATCCGTTCGATCTGATAGAGAAGGTCAAGCAGGCAAAGATGGCAAATGGTCCGTCTTATCTGCATTTCCTCTCGGTCTGCCCTACGGGCTGGAGAATTCCCTCGGAAGCCGCTATCAAATACGGCAGGCTTGCAGTAGAGACAGGAATATTCCCTCTCTACGAAATCAAAGACGGCAAATACAGGATTACATACAATCCCGAGCCCTTAAGACCGGTCAAGGATTATCTCAAAGGTCAGGGCAGATTCAGACATCTGACTGACGAACATATCGAGTATATCCAGAAAAGAACCAATGAACACTGGGAAGAGATCAAGAAGCTTGCTTCACTGAAATAGGAGGTTTTATGGAAACAGACAGGGCAAAACTTGACAATACTATAGCAAAATACGGCAATGACAGGTCGCTTCTTCTGAGTATGTTTCAGGATATTCAGAGGGAGTACAGATATCTGCCCAAGGAGGCAATAAAATATGTATGTGAGAAACTGAATATCCCTGTGGTGAAGGGGTATGAAATGGCGACTTTCTATAAATCCCTCTCGCTTGTGCCCAGAGGGAAGCATACGATTCACGTATGTATGGGAACTGCCTGCCACCTCAAGGGTGCACCCGGTGTACTTGAGGCTTTCGAGAGAGACCTGAAGGTGAAACGTGGCGGCACTACAGAGGATATGCTCTTTACTCTCGAATCGGTAAACTGCCTCGGAGCCTGTGCCCTTGCCCCTCTTGTAAGGGTGGATGAGAAGGATTTTGGCAAGGTAAACCAGACGAGTGTAAAAAATATTATTGATGAATATAAACGCGGAGAGTGAAATATGTCAGTTTCAATTCAGAGACTCGAAGAGATAAAAAAGGATTTTTTGTCAAAACAGAAAGTATTCCAGAAGACCATAAGGGTCTGCTGCGGGACAGGGTGTATCTCCTCAGGCGCATTAAAGGTTCTCGAGAAGCTAAGAACTGCCCTGAAGACGGAAGGACTTGATGAGAAGGTAAAGGTTATCGAGACGGGCTGTCACGGTTTCTGTGAGAGAGGCCCGATATTTGTCTTCGGTGAGAATGATATCTTCTATCAGATGGTCGGAAAAAGGAATATTGATGCGGATGTCAGCGCCCTCATAGAGACTGTCAAATCAGATAAGATTGCCCAGAATCTTCTCTATCCTGACCCGAATGACAAGACTAAGAAGTTTGTGGCAACAAGAGAGATACCTTTTTACAGCGGTCAGCAGAAGATTGTTCTTCACCTCAATGGTTATATCGACCCCGAGAGCATAGAAGACTATATTGCAAGAGGCGGTTATGTGGCACTCCACAAAGCACTTCAGATGAAGCCCGAGGAAGTCATTGACTGGATTGACAGGTCCGGACTAAGAGGCAGAGGCGGCGGTGGTTTCAGAACAGGCAGAAAGTGGAGGTCCTGCAGGGAGGCTCACGGCTCACCCAAATATATAGTTGCCAACGGAGATGAAGGTGACCCGGGTGCGTTTATGGACCGTTCAATAATGGAAGGTAATCCCCACGCTATTCTTGAAGGTATGATAATAGGCGGATATGCCATTGGTTCGAATGACGGATATATTTATGTCCGCGACGAATATCCGCTTGCCGTCAAGAGACTTACAAAAGCGATTGAAGATGCAAGGAGGCTCGGACTCTTAGGTGATAATATATTTGGCACCGGCTTTAGGTTTGACATCAGAATATTCAGGGGCGGCGGCGCATTTGTATGCGGAGAATCCACGGCACTTATGCAGTCTCTCGAAGGTAAAATAGGAGAGCCCAAGGCAAAGTATATTCACACAGTCGAGAGAGGACTATGGGATAAGCCTACCAACCTTAATAATGTGGAGACCTGGGCGTGTGTCCCCCTGATTATCAATAACGGCTGGGAATGGTTTGCGAATATTGGTACAAAGAACAGTACTGGTACAAAAGTCTTTTCGCTCGTTGGAAAGGTCAACAACACCGGTCTTATCGAGGTCCCGATGGGACTGACTCTCAGAGAGATTATATTCAATCTCGGCGGCGGAATTCAGAAGGGCAGGAAGTTTAAGGCTGTTCAGACTGGAGGACCGTCCGGCGGCTGCATCCCGGCAGAATATCTCGATACGCCCGTTGATTTCGATACGCTTACAGAACTGGGCTCAATGATGGGTTCGGGCGGAATGATAGTGATGGATGAGAGGAACTGTATGGTGGATGTCGCAAGGTACTTTCTGAACTTTCTGGTTGAGGAGTCCTGCGGAAAGTGTGTTCCCTGCCGTGAGGGCGTAAAGAGGATGTACGAGATTGTAGACAGGATCTGCAACGGCGAAGGCAGGGAAGGTGATATTGAGCATCTGGAGGAGCTAGGTAAGGCAGTAAAACTCGGTTCTCTCTGCGGACTCGGACAGTCTGCGCCGAATCCGGTTCTTTCGACAATAAGGTATTTCAGGGAGGAATACGAGGAACATATCAAACATAAGAAGTGCAGGGCGGGTGTCTGTAAACCTCTTATAACCATTAAAATCAACGAAAAGTGTAACGGTTGTATGGTCTGCGCCAGAAACTGTCCTGTCAGCTGTATCTCCGGAGAGAAGCAGAAGCCGCACGTAATTGACCAGAGCAAATGTATTAAATGTCAGATCTGCTATGATGTATGCAGATTTGATGCCGTAACGATAGAGTAAGGAGAGGCCTATGGTTAAATTCAAGATTGACAATAAAGTAGTTGAGGCAAAAGAAGGTGAATATCTGCTGGATGTGGCAAGAAGGTACGGGTTCAGTATCCCGACTCTCTGTCATCACGAGGCACTCGGTTCTGACGGGAGATGCAGGGTCTGTGTGGTGGAGGTGAAGACCAGGTGGAGGAAGAGAATTGTAACGAGCTGTCTCTTTCCTGTTTCAAAGGATATCGAGGAGGTCTATACTGCATCCGAAGATGTGAAGCTTGTCCGCAGGACTGTTCTTGAACTCCTTCTCGCAAGATGTCCCGAGTCCGACGTAATCCGTTATATGGCTGCCAAATACGGTATTACCGAACCAAGGTATAAAAAGGATACGGATAAAGGCAAATGTATTCTCTGCAATATGTGTGTGAGGACCTGTGAGAATATCGTAGGAGTCTCGGCAATCGGTATAATCGGCAAGGGACCCGAAAAGAAGATTTCCCCGCCTTTCAGAGAGGCATCGGATGCCTGCATTGGCTGCGGTGCCTGTGTCGCTGTCTGCCCGACCGGTCATATCTTTATGGAGGACAAGGACGGTATCAGGCTGATCTGGAGGAAGAGATTCGAACTTGCGGTATGTCCGAAGTGCGGCAGATACCACGCCCCTGTTGAGCAGCTCGAGTTTATCTCCAAAAAGACCAATGTCCCGATGGAAGAGCTTCTGGTCTGCACAAACTGCAGATAATTGCTCTTTTTCCTCTTCGTTCAAAGAATGTATTTAGTCTTGCATAATTAAATAATATTTGCATCACACGGGAATTACAGAAATAGTAGATGCGTGTTGGTTGATATATATTGCAATTTTTCAGCAATTAATTTAGATTAGAGAGCGTGAGTAAAGAAAAAGAAAATAATACTGAAGGCTATTTGTTCGATACGGAATTTAATGATGAATCTAATAGTACAAAATGGCATAATAAGCTACTTAATAAAATAAATGAAAGATTTAAGAATATTCTTACTTCTTATAGCATAAAGAGGATTAAGTCGAGTATTTTATATGTTGAGAATAAGATTATAGAAGATATTTCTATAGACAGGTTTTCAAAAAAGGGGAAGGTTTTATATCCAAAGATAAAGTTTACTTTTAGCAAAGATAGTATGAAGTATGGATTATGTCTTGAGAAGATTAGTCAGAAATTGATGGAAGAGAAAGATTTCAAGTTCAGTCCTACGAAATACATTGAGAATTATTTAGACAAGATTATAACCTTTCTTAATGATGGTTATACTCTGTTAGTTTCAGTTGGTGAAAAGAAAAATATAAAAGAGAAAAAGTTTCAAAAGATCGTAAGATCTGATTTAGAGAAAGAGATAAAGAACATAATTGAAAATGAAGAAAGAACCGAATTCTTTTTATTTAAGGAGTTGAGTAAAAATGAGATATTACAGGATCAGGATAAAGCGTTCAAGACCTTTGCTGAAGAAATAGACAATATTTACGAGAAACTCCTTTCTAAAATTACTGAGGAATATTATAAAGATGTTCAAGAGTATTACAATAAGGGGACAGAGATGAAAAGCGATAAATCTACAGAAATGATAAAGAACTTTGATGAAGTAATAAAAAGTTGTAAACAGATAGTATTTTATGGACCACCCGGAACTGGCAAGACTTATCTTGCAAGAGAGATTGCCAAGAGTATAGGAAAGGAGACAGTAAAAAGTCTTGCTAATTTAATTTCAGGAGACAAAGAGAATGAGAGCAATTTGTCTGCGTTCTATAAATTAGTAGTCTTTCATCCTTCATACGAATATGAGCATTTTATAAGGGGATTAAGACCATTTGCTGAAAATGGAGGGATAAATTTCAAGGTGATCGAAGGTCATTTTTTGCAGATTTGCTGGAAGGCACTATTTTGCTCTTACCATAATTTGAAAAACAATAAGGAAAAAAATATCAGTATTGATGATGTGGTTTCTAATACACAGAAAAATGATCGGTATTTCGTTCTAATCATTGATGAGATTAATCGTGGAAATATACCAAATATATTTGGTGAACTTATCTATGGACTAGAAAAGGATAAAAGAGGTACAAAGATTGAATTGACCTATCCAATGCCTGCTATTGATGAAATGGAGAAGATCCTTGTTGAGTTGAAGGTAACAGCGGGATTGAGTTTTGAAAAAAATGATATTGAAGAATTTTATAATTTGTTTGTTGTCGAGCCATATACAATCAGAATTCCTCATAATATTCTTATAATTGGCACAATGAATACCTCTGATAGGTCTATCGGGACTATTGATGCCGCTATCAGGAGGAGGTTTGCTTTTAAGTATATAGGTCCTGATGAGACTAAGGTTGTTGATGAGTTTAAAGATGTTTTTTTATGGATTAATAATCTTTTTAGGGATAACGAGAATAGTGAGATTAGAGTAGGTGGTGTTGGTCATTCCTATTTTATGGGAGATGATAAAGAAATAGAATATAAGATAGAATACTATTTAATCCCGCTATTGAGGGAGTATTATGAACTTGGAATAGCAGGTGAAAAGAGCGAAGATTTGCACAAGATATTATCAGAATGGGATAAGTTATCGGAGACCAAAGATATAAAAGAGAGATTTAAAATTCAACAGGTAATCTGAAAGATGAGCCTATTAAAGTATGACTGAAAAAGAATCTGGAATAATTCTGGAGGGTGGTAACAATATTTGTGAGTTTGCTAAATGGAGAAAAGATAATAGTAATTTGTTGTTTTATAATGATTTGGTTTTTATCTATGAGTTTCAATCAGATGCAAATATACCTTTTGAGATATACCATCTTTTAGCAAAATCGATTAGTGAAGAAAAAATTGAAGAGTGTTTTTTACCCAAGGTAAAAAGTGAACTAAAGGGAATATATTTTCAACCATTAAGTAGGGTAGGTCTTTATCCTTTTGTCTGTAATTGTAATAAAGTTCATATGATAGTTGTGCTTCCAAAAATTGGTAAAGTGCCTGATGCCGAAGATGCATTTGTCGAAGATGCATTGAAATGCGTGGATAGATTGTCTGATATGTCATTTTATGCATTAAATTATGGATATGTGGGTGGCTGGCTTGATTATTTTGATAAATCTAAAGTAGAATTTTCTGGTAGTACACCGGGAAAACTGGATATGAGACTCTTTCTTTCTATATCCTATATATATTCAATAAGCGAACTGCTCAAAAAAGATTTTAGAAGGTATTATATAGAACGGTGTGGTATCCGTAAGGATAATCTTAAGGGCAGATTAATGACATCAAAGTATATAATGAAATGGTCTAATGGTAAACGAAATGAGTTGCCCTGTAAGTGGAACGAATTTTCATATGATAATTTTGATAACAGGGTTCTCAAATATGTGTTGAAGTATATTTTAAGCAAACAATATCTTGGTAAGGGATTAATGAAATCTCTAATAGATAAATTGATTAACAAAGAGAATCATAATTTTTCATATTTTAGAGAAGTATCAGATATAGATAAAAGCGAGTTAATCTTTTCTAATTCAAAATTGAAGAATATCTCGAGCTACTACAAGAAAAGTATAAATCTCGCAGAACTTATAATGAAAAATATGAATAGATTGAGTGGAAATAATTATCTGATTAAGCCTATGAGTATTGATATGAGTATTCTGTTTGAAGCATTTGTTAGTGGTATAGTGAAGAAGGCATTTGAAGATGTTCATAATGCTGGTGTTGTTGTTCAGGAAGAAAAATACATTTTTAAAGATTCATCGTTTGATTGCATTTATTTTTTTAATGAAGATGGTGATTCAAAAGGAAAGGAGAAGAGCAGAGCAGATATTGTGGTTTATTTTGATGACTCTCCAAAGTTTGTAATAGATGTTAAATATAAAGAATATTACGAGGAGGACAAAAGCCATAGCGGTTTTAATTCTTCTGTCGATAAGTTAAATATAAAGAGCTCGGATATTTATCAGCTTTACTATTATATGAAATCAAGAAAATGCAATTCAGGGATAATAATTTATCCTTATTGGGAAGATAACGGTTCATACCTGTATCCGGCAAACCTAACAACTGAAAAATTAAATGAGATAAAAGGAGAACGGATTATTTATATAGGATTAAATCTTGCAAAAGATATAAAAGATTTATTTAATGTGGCAGTAGGGTATTTAAGAAGATTTAAAAATTAAATATGGGATTTATGCTAACTTATTATAAAAATTAAAATTTTAGAATAAACAGGACAAGTATGGGTTATGAAAATGGCAAAATATTGTGATTTTGACAGAGTCACAGGTAGTATTTAATTTTAGGTGTAACTGCAACGTCAAAATGTTACATTTCTGCAAAATTAAAATGTTACATTTTTCGGCTTCATTGATTTTCATATAACTGCCTCACTATATTCTTTTACTATCCCTGATTTTGTTTTGCAAAGTCT
>Ga0067045_1028362_pt1 | contig 35453 bp, 31 predicted proteins | sample TerdegcTABiofilm_FD_59184 | JGI IMG/M metagenome (GOLD analysis project Ga0067045, IMG submission 59184) | Combined Assembly of (Gp0054472, Gp0054536) Wastewater bioreactor microbial communities from Singapore -Terephthalate degrading...
CGCACCGCCAGACCGGCCAGGCCTACCAGGACCAGCCAGACCAGGCCGCCCACCGAGACCCACAGCGGCAGACGATTGGGAAAGGTCAGCGCGACCACCCCCGGCAGCGCCAGGAAAAACGCCCAGCGGTAGAGCCGAACCAGCAACCTCGGCGCTCGCGGCGGCGCCGCCGGACCGGGGCTCGTCCGACCGCCGCGCCCCGTCCACCACAGGTACACGCCCAGCCCGATGCCCGCCGCAGCCCCGAGCGCCAAGGCCCAGTGCGGATGGTTGCCGGTGAACGAGATAGCCACCAGCGTCAGCAGGAACCAATAGCCGAATGCCAGGAACATGAGCTCCCGTCAACCGCGCCTTCCGGGAAGCGCAACACCTGCGCGCCAGCTTGCCGCCAGACGCATCCGCGCGCCCCGGGGACTGCACCGGAGTCTGGGCGCGCCAACCGCTCAGTCACAGGCTGGGCGCGCTCCGGGCCGTCTGCACAGACGCGCCACCGCAGACCAGGTCGCAGCGCAACCCACGGAGCCCCGCGCCCCACGCTGCGCAACGCTCGCACACGACCAGTGCCGACGCAAGCCCACCGCCGGCCACAAACAAGAATGCCGGGCACCCCCCATCCGTGCCCGGCACTCCTCTCGCCCGGCCAGCCGGTCCCGGCCGCGCTACCCTCGCGCTCGGCCAGCGCGCCCACCCGGGGCCCCCACGCTGACGCCGCGCCCCCGTTCAGCGGCCCGCAACCGGCGCCGGCTCCCGTGTCGGCGTGTACGTGGGCACGAGCCGCTGCAGCAGCGCCGAAACCTCCGCGCGCTTGCAGCTCAAGGCCGCCACTCGCAACTCGGAGAGCAGACTGGGCAGCAGGTCGCAGCCGCTGCCGTCCGACCGCGCGATGAAGATCCGGTCCACCTTGCGCAGCGTGGCCGCTTCCGCCTCGGTGAACAACTCCTCGGACAGCTTCTCGCCAGGGCGGATGCCGGTGAACTCGATGTCGATGTCCTCGTACGGCACCTTGCCCGCCTGACGGATCATGTTCTCCGCCAGCTCGACGATCCGCACCTGTTCGCCCATGTCCAGGATGCACAGATCCCCGTTGGCAGCGATGGCGCCGCTGTGCAGCACCAACCGCACCGCTTCGGGAATGCTCATGAAGAAGCGCCGCATCTCCGGATGCGTGACCGTCACCGGACCACCGGCCGCAATCTGCTTCTCGAACAGCGGGATGACGCTCCCCCGGCTGCGCAGCACGTTGCCGAAGCGCACGGTGATGAACCGCGTCGCCGCGCTCTCCCCCGCACCCACGCCCCGCCGCGCCAGCTCCTGCAGCACCATCTCCGCGACTCGCTTGGTCGTGCCCATCACGCTGGTCGGATTGACCGCCTTGTCGCTGGAGATCATCACGAAACGCTCGCAGCCGTGCCGCAGCGCCGCCTCGGCCACCGTGCGCGTGCCAAAGATATTGTTCAGCACCGCTTCCTCCGGGCAGTCCTCCATGAACGGCACGTGCTTGTAAGCCGCCGCATGGAAGACCACCGCCGGCCGATACCGCCCGAACACATACTCCATCTTCGTCGGCGACTTGATATCGCCGATCACGCTGGTGACCCGCACTTCGGGATAGCGCTGCTCCAGCTCCTTTTCGATCAGATAGATCGAGTTTTCGCCCTTGCCCAGCAGCAGCAAGTCCGCCGGCCCGCAGCGGCTGACCTGCCGGCACAACTCGGAGCCGATCGAGCCGCCCGCACCCGTGACCAACACCACGCGGCCCTGCAGATAGCCGCGCACCCGAGCCGGATCCAGCTCCACCTCCGGCCGGCCCAGCAATTGCTCGATGTCCACGCTCTCCAGGTTGCGCAGGCCGATGGCTGGATCCACCATGCTGGCCAGACTCGGCACGCGGCTCACCCGCACGTGTTTCTGCCAGCACACCGCCGCGATCTCGCGCAGGTCCTCGTCCGACAGCGCCGAGATCGCGATCAGGACCTCGTTGGCGGCATATGCGTCGATGAGGCTGGCCAACTCCGCCCGGGTGCCCACCACGCCTATTCCGTGAATGCTCAAACGCTGCTTGCTCGGATCGTCATCGATCAGCCCCACCGGCAGATGGCCCAACCGCGGATCCTTGCGCAGCGCCCGCACCACGCTCTCGCCCAGATCCCCCGCACCGTAGATCAGCGTCCGCCGCTCGCGCTGGCCACCGCGGCCGGCCACCAGCTCCATCCCCAATCGCGGCGCAATGCGCACCCCCGCCAGCAGGATGAAGCTCAACACCGACTCCATCACCAATACGCCCCGCGGCATGCCCAAATCGTACGGGAAATCGAACTGCGCCAGATACGCGCCAAAGGGCAGATCCACCACGTTCTTCGGCGCCGAGCGCAGCACCGTGTACACCGCAATCCCCGCTGCCAATAGCACCACCGATCCGACCACTGCCGCCCACAGGAGGAAACGCCGATGCTGCAGCCGCGGACGCAGATGCAGATATCCGCGGTGCACCAACGCCGAGGCGAAGAACACGCCAGAGATGAACAGACCCACGGGGTAGTTCCGGAAGTAGTTGATCATGGCCAGCACGAGCACGCCGAGCGCCACCGCCTCCATCACCCGCACCAAGTCAATCAGGCTCGCATAGCGCCACAGGAACTGATAGCACCGGGCGTAGTACAGCGCCGAGATCCGCACCAGCAGCACGATCGGCAGCATCCGCGCCAACTGCTCCAAGTACACCGGCAAAGGCGAGAAATCGAACCGGATCGCGTACGCCAAGTACAGCGCCAGCGTCACCACCACTCCGTCCCCCGCCGCGACCACACTCCGCCGCACCAGATGGCTGCGCAGCAAGAGGATGTTGGCAGAAACCCCGATCTTGGCCATCAGTCAGCTAGCAGGACCAGCACCCAAAAAAGCCGAAGAGCGCCCCACGATTACCACCCAGGAAAGCCACGATGCGGCGCGCGCCTGCACCCACCGTCAGCCGCCCGTTGCCCGGCAGTGCGAGTGTACGCCACTGCTGAGCGAAACGGGTTGATGTGGATCACAGAGGACGCAACCGCCTGGGAGAGGATGGTCCACTACTGAGCCTGAGCCTGGGGCACGACGCGGACGGATAGAGCGCCGAGCTCTTCCAGTCTCAGCACCAGCGATTCCTCACCGGCGGGCAGCCTCCGCCAACAGAGTGTTTCCGAACCTTGGCCAGCCGTCACATATCCGCCTGTACGATGCCCAGAACCATCCTGATCTGGACCTCGCAACAAGCCCGCGTCGAAAGCGGTCAAGCCCCGGATCTGGATGGAGGGGCTAGCAGCACGCTACGGCGCCGTCCCCGCCCCGCCGTAGCAAGACCGGATCACCGCGCACACCCGTGCCTGGTCTTCCTCGGTCAGGCTGGATCCAGAGGGCAGACACAGGCCGTCCCGAAAGAGCCTTTCCGACAGACCGTCTCCGTAGTACGGAGAGTGCCTGAACACCGGCTGCAAGTGCATGGGCTTCCACAGGGGACGGGATTCCATGCTCTCCCGCTCCAGGGCCAGGCGGATGTCCTCCCGCGTGGCACCGAACTGGGCCGGGTCCACCGTGATGCAGGTCAGCCACCGGTTGCTCCGCCCGTACGGCGCCTCCGGCATGAAGGCGATGCCCGGCAGGCGGTGTCCTGAGCTGTCGGAGGGTCGCCGAGGAGACGGCGATTGCCGGACGGCTACCGCGCCGTCACGATTTCGGTAGCCCCGGGCGGAGGATAAGGTTTCAGTGGCTCCTGGCGACGCGCCACACGTTTGAGCTGTTCATCGGCATGCAAATCGGTGAGGATCTGTTGGATGCCGTCAAGGGCGCGTTGGCGAGATAGAATGGTTACCGCGATCAGGTAAATGAGACGCAGGTCGAGCAACAAAGATTGTGACAGAAACAAATCAAACAAATTAGCCCATAAACCGAACAGCAACAGTCAATCCAGAGTTGCAAATCCGATATATGGATCCCACTCAAGACGGCGGATCTGAAGATGACGAATGCCTATACTTTCCAGTAGCGCCAACGTTTCGCCTGGCCACATTGGATTATCAAGTTCATCGAAAGCAATCACAGCTCCTCTTGGCATACGTGGCACGAAGGCTTCGATTGCTAGCTTTGTTGGTTCGTAAAGATCAAAATCAAGAAAAAGCAGGCTGACGAGCAAATGAGGGTGCGAAGCGACAAATTGTGGTATGGTTTCAATCGCATTTCCTCTAATGAGGTGTACTTTGTCAATATGACCCAGAAAGCGGTCTCGATCATACTCTTCGATGAGGGACTTCAATTCTTCGTAAGAATCAGCATACAAAGCCGCGCGCTCCGGTTGGGCGATAGGATTTGCATCTTTTTCGGTATGACCAGGGAAACCCGCGAATGTATCAAAGCCATAAATACGACGTGTTAAGTTCTCCGGTTCCAAAATGGTGCTAAGCTTAGCCCAAGACATCAAGCCAAAACCTCTGAATACCCCACACTCCACAATAGAGCCCTTAACGGGTAGTATTATTTTGAAAATCTCATAAAGAGCCAAGAACCGCTTGAGGTGTTGGCGTCGAACGTATTTTGGGAAATTCTCTAGCTTTATCTCAATCGAGTCAGGGCAATTATTGAAGATACGTTCTATGTTACGCCCAACCTGCAGTTCTTCTGGAGTGCGAAACGTTTTCATTGAGGTGATCTCCCGTTTATTTTAGAATGGCAGCTAATGTCTTGAGAATGATCTTTATATCTACCCACAACGATCGATTTCGTACGTATTCCAGGCTCAAACGCATTTTTTCGGGATGAATCTTTTCCATATAGTCCTTGTCGGGATTGGTACTACCCCGCAAGATTTCGCCTTCATTAGGGAAATTTAGAGACGCATAATCTGTAATGCCAGGCTTAACAGTCAGAACCAGTCTTTCTTCCTCTGAATAGAGATCAACGGCCCATTTGACCTGTGGCCGTGGACCTACAAAACTTATCTCGCCCTTAAGGACATTCACTAACTGAGGCAGTTCATCTATCTTATAGCGTCGCAAAAAGCGCCCAACTCGTGTGATTCTTGGATCATCTTCTGGGGTAGAAGACCCTCCGATACTATCGGCATTGACGACCATTGTACGAAACTTATAGATCTTGAACAACTTACCGTTTAGCCCGACACGTACTCCTCGGTAAAACACAGGGCCAGGAGAATCCAACTTAATCAAAATCCCAATGATAAGGAATATAGGGGACAGAACAACGAGACCTAATACCGAGAAGAAAAGGTCAAAGAGACGCTTAGCATACGGATAGAGGTTTCTTTCTGTTTGCATAGGTGTCATTTCTTGCCTAGTTCTCTCAAAACTGTATTCAAAAGGCCATTTACGTCAAGCCCATATTGTGCTTTTAGATATTCCTGACTCCCCACAATGGAAGAAAAGCCGCCGTTGAGGCCGATCCGTTTGAAGATACGTGGCCGCGCTCCGGATTCCAGCAGCACCTCAGCCACGGCGCCGCCCAGCCCGCCGATGATGCTATGCTCCTCCAGCGTGAAAATCGCCTGGGTCTCTCGCGCGGCAGCGAGCACCGCCTCTTCGTCCAGTGGCTTGACGGTATGCATGCTGAGAACGCGAACGCTAATCCCCTCTTTTTCCAGCGCGTTGGCAGCCAAAACGGCATCGTGGAGCATGCCGCCGGTGCTGATCAGTGTGATATCGCTCCCTGAACGCACCGTGATGGCTCTTCCCAAGCGGAAATCCGGCTCAGCGGTATGGACATCCGGCTCTCCAGCCCGACCGAGCCGCAGATAGGCCGGGCCCTGGTGATCAATCAGCGCGCGAACTGCCAGGCGGGTTTCAGTGGGATCCCCGGGCGCAATGACCATCATGTTGGGCAGGGCACGTATAATAGCAAGGTCCTCGGTGGCATGATGGGAGGGTCCCAAGGAGCCATAGGCCATGCCGCCGCCCACGGATACGATGCGCACGTTTGCGTTATGATAGCAGACATCGTTGCGGATCTGTTCCAGAGGCCGAAGCACCGGAAAATTGGCAATAGAATAGGTAAAAACGATCTTGCCGCTCAATGCCATGCCAGCAGCCAGGCCGGTCATGTTTTGTTCGGCTACGCCGGCGTTGACGAACTGGTTGGGCAGTTGCTCCATGAAGGGAGTTACCACGCCGAAGCCGAGGTCGCCGGTCACCAGAACGATGCGCGGATCGTTTTGAGCGAGCGATAGTAAGGTCTGGATAAATGCCGTTCTCATAGCGCGCATCCCAATTCTGCCAACGCCGCTCGATATTCATCTCCTTGCGGAGAACGATAGTGCCAAAGCAACTTGTTCTCCATGAAGCTGATGCCCTTCCCTTTGACCGTATGCGCAATCAGACAACTGGGACGACCGATCTCATAAGGCACTTGCCTTAAGGCCTCCTCGATCTCTTCCAGATTATGGCCATCTACCTCTCGGACCGACCAGCCAAAGGATTGCCATTTGGCAGCGAGGGGATCCAGGTCAATGACTTCTTTCACGGCGCCCAGGCTTTGGATCTTGTTGTAATCCACGATGGCGATCAGGTTATCCAGCCGATGCTGGGGGGCGAAAAGGATCGGTTCCCAAGTCGAGCCTTCGTCGCATTCGCCGTCGCTCAACAGGCAAAACACCCGCCAGGATCGGCTGTCCCGCTTTGCTGCCAGGGCCATGCCGGTAGCCACGGAGAGGCCATGCCCCAGCGAGCCGGTGGAGATCTCGATGCCCGGAACGTACGTATGGGTGGCGTGCCCCGCCAACCTGGAGCCATCACTGTAGAAAGTTTCCAGCCACTCTAAGGGGAAGAATCCGGTTTCGGCCAGCACGGCATAGTACGCAGCGCAGCCGTGCCCCTTGCTCAAGATGAAACGATCTCGTTCGGGCCAGTCGGGCCGGTGAGGGTCAACACGCAGGATACGCGTGTATAACACAACCAGGAGTTCGACCATGGAGAGGGAAGAACCGACGTGGGAAGCGCCGGCCTTGTGCGTCATGCGCACGCTATGCTCGCGCAGTTTCCGGGCCAATTCTGTCAGGTCAGTGTGTGATGTGATCATGGATGTTCGCTATCGGTATCCGTAGAACTGGCGAATTGTCTGACAGACGTACTCCACATCGTCATTCGAAAGAGAGCGATTCATCGGCAGCATCAGACAGCGGGTGAACATGCGTTCGGTATAGGGCAAGCTCACTTTGAAACCCAGCTTCTCGAACTGATGTACCGCCTTGCCGCCCCATTGGATCAAAGTCCCGATCCCATGTTCCTTGAGATAGGCACGTAAATCATCACGGCGCTCGGCTTCGATCTCATAGTTTTGGTAGATATCAAAGTGGTCGGGATCGCTATCGGGAGCCGGCGGCAGCACCAGTTCGCTCACATCTTGCAGGAGCTGTTGATACAGCGACGCAATTTCTCGACGGCGGGCAATCTCCTGATCGTAACGAGCCAGTTTGTAATCGAGGATCGCTGCCTGCAAGTTGTCCAGCCGCGTATTCAACCCCCACATCACGACTTCGCCGGTTTCGTCACGGCCGTGGTCGCGCAGCAGGAACATCTTGCGGTGCATGTCCTCGTCGTTGGTGAGGACGGCGCCGCCGTCGCCCAGACAGCCCAGGGTCTTGGCTGGATAGAAGCTGATGGCGCTGGCAATTCCGAAGGTGCCCGCCTGCCTGCCCTTGAACCTGGAGCCTAGCGCCTGCGCCGCATCTTCGATAATCAACAGCCCGTGTTTATCGGCGATGGCTTGCAACGCGTCCATATTGCAGGTGCGCCCGTTGAGTTGAGTGGGCATGATCGCTCGCGTGCGCGGGGTCACCGCCGCAGCGGCTGCCGCCGGGTCCATCAGATGATCCGGCCCGCATTCCACCGGCACCGGCGTAGCGCCGGCGAAGTGGATGGCGGCGGCCGTGGCAACCATCGTGTGCGAACAAAAGATCACCTCGTCGCCAGGGCCGATGCCCGCCGCCCGCAAAGCGATGTGTAGCCCATCGGTGGCATTGGAAACCCCCAGGGCATAGCGCGCGCCGGTGAAAGCGGCAAGGTGCCGCTCAAAGTCGCGCAGATCACGCTGCGCAATGAAGGCACCACGACGGCCGACATCACGGAAGATTGAGACCAGATCATCTTCCAGCGAGGTGAAGACAAACGGGTAGTTGAAAAATGGAACCGCACGAGGCTCTCTTTCGAATGCCATGTGAAACTCCCCTCAGCGGAATGCTACAATTTGTTGGATGACGAATGCACCCAATATTCCTATGCCGAAACGCTTGGCTCTAATTCCTCTACCAAACAGTTCGAAACCAACTTTTTCGGCCACATGTATAGAAGCGCTGTTTTCTTGCTCCACAATGTACCAAAATGTACGATCTGATTTGCTGTAGGCTTCGACAATCTTTTGCAGAGCAAAAGTAGCTAACCCGCGACCTCGATAGTCGGGATGCGTCCATGTGTCGCCGATCTGTAAATCGTCTCTGGCCATGAACGGAAAACGAAAATATCGTGGGAAGATCCCTGATCGATGGATTAATCGGTCTCCATCATAAATAGTCAGCATTGCGTAATCGCGGTTAGAGAAGACATGCAGGTGATGAAAGCCCCACCAAACACCATAAGGCACTATGGATAGACCACACGGCACCAAATTTCTAGCATCATGGCGCCAGATATTGAACAAATAGCCTTCACCTAATGAACTCGTACCATACGCGAAATTTGAACCCGATCGCTTTGCATAAAAAAGATACATCACAAGCCCTCCTCTATTTCAGGATACTAAGCCATGGTGTGATGCGACACGTCGCTTGGCCACGGCTGTCTCTAGCATAGCAGCAATTTGAGTTACCACGTATTCTCGCCCAAAAATCTCGCAAGCGGCGCGCCGACCATTTTGACCCAAATCAATCCGTTCTTTGGGCGCCATTTCGTAGAACCGACGAACCGCCTGAGCCAATACTTGTGGATTGCTCGGCACACATGTTATACCCGCGTGCGTGGACTCAACTACATCGGCCGCGTCACCTCTAACGGCAGCCAAGATTGGCTTGCCAACTGCAAGATAAGTGAAGATCTTGTGGGGTATAGTAATCTGAAACAATGGATCATCACGTAGATGGACTAGCAACACATCAGCTAAGGCATATATACCCGGCATTGCTTCACTCGGATAGGGCCCCAAGAACTTCACATTGCAAAGACCATAGGCGCGCACTGTCTCCTCTAAACGTGGGCGATCAAGGCCAGTGCCAACTAGAACAAACTGTACTTGTGGCAGATCACTCAGCATCTGCGCGGCCTCTATAACCGTATCTAGATTTTGAGCCGGCCCCATTGCGCCAGCATAAATTATATTGAAACGTCCGGCTAGGCCACACTTCACACTTAACACAGGGTCAGGTTCTACAGGTCGGTAAAAACCAGTATCTACCCAATTGGATATTACATGTATTTTGTGGGGTGGTACGCCTTTTTCAATCAGGTTATTCTTAAACCCAGGCGAAATTACACGGATCGCAGTAGAATTTTGATATACCCATTTTGCAAATTTACTAACCATCTCAAACATATGCCGATTTCTAAGCATCCCTGTTGCGACAAGTGTTTCTGGCCAAATATCCTGAATCTCATGCGTAAACGGTACTCCCCATAAGCGACTCAATATCCACGCAGGTATGGCGACCGTTATCGGAGGAATAACATGAATTACGTCGGCTCGCTTAACCAACCAAGGCCCCAAAATGGTCGCAGATAAAGCAAAAGAAGCATAATTCAACATTCGTTTTAACGCTGAACGACTGTGATCGGGATAAAGAGCAACGCGAACGACTGAGATCCCATTAAGAATCTCTCGCTGCCAGAGCTTAATATGATAACCGGGATAAACTCTCCCTAATGGCCAATTAGGAAATCCCGTAAGAACAGTCAGTTCGTGACCAAGCGACTGAAGAGATTGAGCCATTTCTGCAAGAAACTCTTGCGGCTCTGGCGGATACCATTGAGTCAGGATCAGGATGCGCATAGTCGGGGACCGGGTCAGAGAAGATGCTTCTGCCACACCACGCGATTGACGTAGTCGGTGTAGCTGAGGATGATCCGCGCCACTTTCTCCGAGACGTTGGGCACGGCGTAGTCGTTGACGATGCGCAGCAGGCGCTCGTGGCCGCGCGGCTGCTGTTCCAGGATGGCCAACCCTTCTGCGACGCGCGGCCAGGAGAGGCCAACCATCATCACGGCGCCTTCTTCCATCCCCTCGGGTCGCTCGTGCGCCTGACGAATGTTCAGCGCAGGGAAATTCAGAATCGAGGATTCTTCCGTAATCGTGCCGCTGTCCGATAGCACCGCGCGCGCATGCATCTGCAATTTCACATAGTCGCAGAAACCGAACGGTTTGTTCATCTCGACGAGCGGCGGCAAGACGATGCGCTCTGCTTCGATGCGCTTGCGCGTGCGCGGATGCGTGGAGACGATCACGCGCCGCCCCAGTTCGGCAAGACGCGTCAGCACGTCAATCAACCCGGCGAATTGCGCCGGATCGTCCACGTTTTCCTCACGATGCGCGCTGACGACGTAATAGTCGTGCTCGCTCAGCCCCAAACGCGCCAGCACGTTCGAGGCGTGAATCTTGGGCAGGTAGTAATGCAGCACCTCGTACATCGGGCTGCCGGTTTTGATGATGCGGTCGGGCAGCAAGCCCTCGCGCAGCAGATACTCGCGCGAAATGTCCGAGTACGGCAGGTTGATGTCGCTGATGTGATCCACGATGCGGCGATTGATTTCTTCCGGCACGCGCTCGTCGAAGCAGCGGTTGCCGGCCTCCATATGAAAGACCGGAATCTTGAGCCGCTTGGCTGCGATCGCGGCAAGACAACTGTTTGTATCGCCCAGAATCAACACCGCATCGGGTTGGATCTGGCGAAGGACGGCATCGGCGCGCGCGATGACCAAGCCAATCGTTTCGGCGGCGGTTGCGCCGGCAGCATCCAGAAAGAAATCGGGCTTGCGAATTTCCAGGTCGTCGAAGAAAATCTGATTCAGTTCGTAATCGTAGTTTTGCCCGGTGTGAACGAGCGTGTGGTCGGTGTAGCGATCGAGCGCGGCAATCACACGGGAGAGGCGAATGATTTCAGGACGGGTGCCGAGGATGGTGGTAGTTTTCATAGACATCAGAGGTCAGAAGTCAGAAGTCAGAGGTCAGAGGTCAGAGATCAGAAAGGGGGTGGGGTTGTTTTGAGCATGCTGCCGAGCATTTTGCCGATTTCGGCACAGAGCGCGGTCAGTTCAGCATGTTGCCCGGCAGTGATGTAACCGCAATCTCTGGCAAAATCGAGCGAGGAATCGGTCTCGCTGTTTTCGCCGTCGCAATCAGTGAGTTTGCTGACAAAATGCGCTTCATAGCGGCGCTTTGCCCACGCCTCGCGAAGGTTCAAACAGACAGAGCGGGATGATCGGCGAATCTGACTCGTCAGCGCATAACGTTCCTCGGGTGGAAATCCTTTGCTCACCTCGAAGATCGCCATCGCCAACTTGTACGCTTTCTGATACACGGTCAAATCCTTCGCCGAGTTTATCTGCATTCTCTGCCTCCTGCCCTCTGCTCTCTGACTTCTGCTCTCTGATTCACTGTACCGGTAGCGCGTACGTATCCAGTCGCTGGGGATCCAGCACCTCACTCGACCAGAAGAGCGTGATCAGTTCGCCTTGCCCCACATTTTCAATCGAGTGGGTGTAGCCGGGTGGAATGTCCACGACGCGAAAATCTTCGCCGCGCACGCGATACTCAATGATGTCCGCCTTTTGATCTCCGCCCTCTGTCCTCTGACCGCTGATCTCTAGGCGCTGATCTCTGTCTTCTGACCTCTGCCCTCTGATCTGTCGCAAGCGAATGATTGCCTCACCCTCGATGACCATGAACTTTTCGGCTTTGGTGTGGTGATAGTGATTGCCGCGCGTGATGCCGGGCTTGGTGCGCGAAATGAAAATCTGCCCGACGTGCGGCGATTTGATGAATTCCGCGAGCGCGCCGCGCGCGTCACGCTTCTGCTCCAGCGCGTAACCCAGGTTGTCCGCATCGAAATACGAGACGAACGTACCATAGAGTTTGCGCGTGAACGCATCGCTCAGATCAGGGACGATGAGAGACTGCCGCATCTGTCGAAACGCGCGGATCGTTTCTGCCAACTGCCCTAGCGTGATGTGGTAAACCGGCGCGACATTGCGGTACGTGACCACCGACCGCTGACCGCTGACCACTGACCGCTGACCGCTGATCTCTGACCACCAACCTCTGACTTCTGCCCTCTGACCTCTGACTTCTGACTTCTGATCTCTGATTTCCGCCACAAATGCTTCTACCACATCGTCAATGTAAACCAGACTCAACTCGCGCGCGGGATCGGAGATGGTGATGGGCAAATCGTGCGCCAGGTTGTAGCAAAAGGTGGCGACGACCGAGTTGTAGTTGGGACGACACCACTTGCCAAAGACGTTTGGCAGGCGATAGATGATGACGCGCGCGCCGGTTTGCTCGGCGTATCGTTTGATGACCTCTTCAGCCTGGCGTTTGCTGATGCCGTACGGATTATCCAGTTCCGCCTGAATCGAAGAGGAAAGGACGAACGGGATGGCGCGCCCCAGTTCCACCAGGCGCGCGCAAATTTGCGCGGTGAGGTCTACGTTGCCGGTCGTAAATTCGGCTTCCGTCTGCGGACGATTCACGCCGGCGAGGTGGAAGATAAAATCGGCTTGCGCGAGCCACGCGTCCAGTTCCGCGCGTGTGTTCTGCACGTCGAACTGGAACAGGGTCACGTCTGGTTGCTGGGCAAGCCAGGCAACAAGATTTTTGCCGATAAAGCCGTTGGCGCCGGTGATGAGAAGGTTCATAAATGCTCTCTGATCTCTGGCAACTTGAGTAGCATCTCCACCATCTCGTCCTCGCTCAGGCGGCGCGTGTTGTGCGAGTTGTAATCCTCAAGCGTGGAGAGCTGCGGGTTGCCTTGCGCAAAGTACGCATCGTAATTCAGATCGCGCGTATCGGCGGGAACGCGGTAATAGCCACCCAGGTCAATCGCGCGCAGCATCTCTTCGCGCGTCAGCAACGTCTCGTACGCCTTTTCGCCGTGCCGCGTGCCGATGATCTGGACGGGGTTATCGGCATTGAAGATGCGCTTGAGCGCGCGCGTCAACGTCTCGATAGTGGCGGCGGGAGCTTTTTGCACAAAGAGGTCGCCGGGCTGCCCGTGTTGAAACGCGTAGATGACCAGATTCACCGCGTCGTCAATGCTCATCATAAAGCGCGTCATTTGCGGATCGGTAACGGTGAGCGGCTTGCCAGCGAGGATTTGCTCGATGAAGAGTGGAATGACCGAGCCGCGCGACGCCATCACGTTGCCATAGCGCGTGATGACGATGGTGCAGCCGCGCGCGGCGGCAACGCGCGCTTTGGCAATCGCCAGCTTTTCCATCATCGCTTTGGAGATGCCCATCGCGTTGATGGGATAGGCGGCTTTGTCGGTGCTGAGGAGAACGACACGCTGGACGCCTGCCGCGAGCGCGGCGTTCATCACGTTCTCCGCGCCAACGGCGTTGGTCATCAGCGCTTCCATCGGGTAGAACTCGCACGAGGGGACTTGTTTGAGCGCGGCGGCGTGAAAGACAAAGTCCACGCCGACCATCGCGTCGAGCAAGCTTTCCGCGCGCCGCACATCGCCGATGTAGAACTTGAGCTTGCGGTTGTTGTACGCCAGCCGCATATCGTGCTGCTTTTTTTCGTCGCGCGAAAAGACGCGGATTTCGGCAATGTCGGTGTCCAGGAAACGGCGAAGAACGGCGTTACCGAATGTCCCTGTTCCACCTGTGATGAGTAAGGTTTTACCGGCAAAGTCTAGTGTGGTTGACATCGGACCTCGGATGAGAGAGAAGAGATGAAAGATGAGAGATGAGAGAGAAAATGAGGGACAGATGACCGGCGACTGTTGGTGCGGCTACGGCTGACCTTTGATTTCTGCCCTCTGACTTCTGACCTCTGATTTCGCACCGCCTAAACTCGCTGAACAAAATCGGGCAATTTGCCCTGTCCCAAAAGCCAGGTGTACAATTCAATCGTTTGATGTGCGACCCGAGTCCACGTATATTTTTCAGTCACCAGTGCTTTGCCGCGCTTACCCATTACCTGCAGTTCCTCAGGAGAATGAGTAACAGCATCGAGGAGCGCGTCCCCAATTGCTGGCGCGGTTGGCTCAACCCACCAGCCGCAACGATGTGTGACGAGTTCTTCCCAAGGTGATGCTTTGGTTGTCAAAACAGGCACGCCTGCGCCCAGTGCTTCGAGTATCGTTACAGGCGCGCCCTCACTGTGAGAAGGCAACACAAAGAGTTCTGCCGCCGCAAACGCATCGCGCTTGTCCTGACCAAACAATGGCTCCACAAACTTGACGCGGGATTGCAATGCCAATTGCTTGATCAGCGATTCGATTTCCTTCTGATGGTTGAACTCGTCTTTGCCAGCAATCACCAGATGCCAATTGTCCAGCCGATGTGACAGCTCAAACATTGCCCGCAAAAGCATTGGTAATCCCTTTTTAGGGGTGATGCGTCCAAGAAACAGAATGATGCGCGTGTCCTCTGGCAATCCAAATCGGCGACGAAATGCAGCACCATCGCCCTGGCTCAGCAGCCAGTCTTCGGAGATGCCGTTGGGAATCACTGCGATCGGGTTCTCTAATCCGAATTGTCTGAATCCCTCTGCTTCGCGCACAGAAAGCGCATGCAAACATACCGCCTTGTTCAGATTTTCGCGTTCATATAGAAAGAGCGCCAGCCGTTTTTTCCAGATTGAACGACGCAATGCCCACGCATCCAGCGAGCCGTGTGGAGCGATCACAGTTGGCTTGCCTGTCTGGGCGCGCCAACGGTTGGTGACGCGCGATGTGGCAGTCCAGATGCCGTGCTGGTGAATCACGTCAAACTCGTCAGCACGCTGCGCGATGGCGCGTTCCATCGCAGGTGAATATGCCAGCCGCTGGGGTCCTACAATCGGAAAAGTGCGAATCGTGTTGGGCAAGAGGTGGTTTTCTTCTTCCAACTCCCGCGCTTCGGTTGCTGAATCGCAAGACCAGATTTCGGCGCGGTGCCCCAGCGCTTGTTGCCCACGCGCCAGGTTCAGCGCGACGGGACCGATGCCAAAGGAGGATTTGCCTACTATGGTGGCAACGTGCAGGACATTGACAGACATGTTAGCTGACTTAAGTATGTTTTGGGCCGCTCATCATGAATAAGTTGCTACTCTTCAATCGCCGACCCGACCACTCCACGCTATCGCCAAGGGCTATCTGATTTTGATACTCTAATTTGGGATGGTTCAGAAATAGGTTGACACATTGACAAAGCGATAACATTGCGCGGGAGACCCCCTTGAGGGAAACTGGGGTCATCACAAAATGATCCTGGTCTCAAGGAGGTCCCCGATGGCTAAGTATCGAGTATCTGACTCTCGGTTCGCTCATTTTTGGATTGGATTTGAAAAATGCGGTAAGCTATCGGCATGACCGAAACGCTTACAGTGACGATTGAACCGGTTGACGACATTCCGGTGTTGTTGACCTCGATGGCGCGCCTGGGCTTGGCCGAGCTGGTGGATCAACACTTCCCGCGCCACGGCAATTGGCAAGGTCTCAGTCCGGGCCAGGTTTTGAGCGGTTGGCTGGCCTACATTTTGTCGGAAGGTGATCATCGGCTGAACCAGGTGCAAGACTGGGCCACGGGCCGGCTGCATGTGTTGCAGCTGGCGTTGGATCCGGCGGTCCGCGCCCTGGACTTCAGCGATGATCGCCTGGCGAGCGGGCTGGACTTGCTGAGTGATGATGCCGCCTGGGCCACGTTTGAAGCCGCGCTGAACCAACGCACGCTGCGGATCTATGATCTGCCAGCCAAGCGTGTGCGGCTGGACACGACCAGCGCCAGTGGCTACTGGGAAGTCACGGCGGATGGTTTGTTCCAGTTTGGACACAGCAAGGATCATCGGCCCGATCTGCCGCAGGTCAAGGTGATGTTGGCGACCCTTGACCCGCTGGGGATGCCGCTGGTGACGCAGGTGGTCTCGGGTGCGCACGCTGATGATCCGCTGTATATCCCGGCGATCGACCAGGTCCGGTTGGGGGTAGGCCGGCATGGCCTGCTGTATGTGGGCGACTGCAAACTGATGGCGCTGGCCACGCGCGCCCACCTGGTCGCCGGGGCCGACTATTACCTGGCGCCGTTCTCCCTGGTGCACCTGCCCCAGGAGGTCGTGGACGCTTATCTGCAACCGGTGTGGGCGGAGCAACAAGCGCTGACGCCGATCTACCGCGATCAGCCGGGCCAGGCGGCGGCCCCAATCGCCGAGGGCTTTGAATGCACGGTGCCGCTCACGGCGACCCTGCCGGATGGCCGCCTCGTCACCTGGACGGAGCGGCGCCTGGTGGTGCGGTCGCTGGCACGCGCCGCAGCGGCCAGGACGGCCTTGCACCACCGACTGGCGCAGGCTGAGGCGGCTATCAGTGCCTTGAATACGCCGAAACAAGGCAAGACGCCATTCAGCGAGATGGCGGCCCTGCAACAAGCCGCCGAGGCGCTGGTGCAACGGTATGCTGTGGCTGGCTTGTTGACCTTGACGTATCGTGAAACTGTGCAGGAGCGGCACGTGCGTAAGTATGGCGCCCGGCCGGCCGAAACCCGCACCGAACGGACCGTGCAGGTCACCGTACAACGTGCGTCGGAGGCGATCCAGGCCGCCGAGCGGCGCCTGGGCTGGCGCGTCTATGGCACCAATCAGCCGGCGGCCGACCTGCCGCTTGCACAGGCTGTGTTGACCTACCGGGACGAGTACCTGGTCGAACGCGGCTTTGGTCGGCTCAAAGGGCGCAGTTTGAGCCTGACCCCCATGTACCTGGCCGATGACGACCGGGCGACCGGGCTGATCCGCTGGCTGACCGTTGGGCTGCGCGTCTTGACGTTGCTTGAAGGGGTAGTCCGGCGGCGTTTGCAGGAAACTCATGCGCAACTGACGGGCTTGTACGCCGGCAATCCCAAACGCGCCACGGCCCGCCCTACGGCCGAAAGCCTGTTGCGTGCCTTCAAAGGGGTAGCCTTGAGTTTCGTGACCCTGGCTGATCAGAGCTACCGTCATGTCACGCCCCTTTCGGACGTACAACGTAAAATTCTCATGCTGTTGGATTATCCGATCACGATCTACACCGCCCTGGCGGGCAATTCTGTAAATCCGCCCTAGAAATGAGCGAACCGAGAGTCTGATGTGGACATGTCAACTCGCATCGATCTGGCGTTGACGCTCATCCCCTCGATTCCGCAACGCGGCTGGGGGGTGGTATCGGAGCTGTCTCGTCAGTACCGGCTCTCGCGCACGACCTTGTACAAGCTGCTTAACACGGCACTGGCGGCCTTGCATCAAGCGCTGGCTCCCCGTGAACCCGGCCGACCGCCGGTCGCGACTTCGCTCGTGGTCGACAAGGCGTTGATCGAGCGCACGATTGCCGTGTTGCCGATGGTGCTGCCTACCGTGCGCGGCATCCAGGACGGCCTGGACCTCATCCTGGGTGTGCACCGTAGTGTGGGCTACATCAGCCAGACGTTGCGCCAAGCGGGTGAGAAAGCAGCGGCTCACAATGCGCAGGAGGTTCCCACGCAGCCCGTGCTGGCGGAAGCGGATGAGACCTTCCAAGGTCGCCAACCCTGTTTGACCGTGATCGATGGTCGCTCCTTCCTGATCCTGAACTTGACCCCTGCCGAGGCACGAGATGGCACCACGTGGGGGCTGACCTTCCTCGACCTGCAAGCACGCGGCGTCCAGTTCCTCGACCTGGCGACAGATGGTGGCAGTGGCCTCCTGGCGGGCGTCGACGCCGCCCAACTGGCGGTGCCCTTGCGTCCGGACCTCTTCCATCTGCTGCAGGAGGCTCACCGCATCAGCCGACACCTGGAACAGATCGCCTATCGTGCGATCGAGACCGCTGACCACGCACGGCGGGCGCTGCAGGAAGCGCAGGCACCCCAACGACGGCGGGGACGCCCCTTGAAAGTGAAAGTGCCCCTGGCGCAGGCCGAGGCCGAGGAAGCGCAAGCTGTCAACCAATGCTTCTTGTGGACCTGGCTGATGGGCGAGGTCCGCCAAGCCTTGGAACCGATCACGCCTACGGGCTGTGTGACCACGACCGCCCATGTGCGCACCACCCTGGAGACTGCGATTGAGTTGCTGATGGACCTCAATCAACCGACGATCACGGCCTTCGCCCAGACGCTCCGCAAGCATCTGACGCAGCTGATCGCCCCCCTCGCCTGGCTCGAGCAACAACTCGCCCCCTGGCGCTCGGGGCTGGATACCGCTACGGAAGCGTTTGTGGTGTGGGCGGCGCAACACCGGTCACACCTGGCGATCGAGCAGGACATCCCACCCCACCTGCAAGCGGTCGTGCGCGCTTGCGCCGATGCGCTGGCACTCTTCCACCGTTCATCGAGCTTGGTTGAGTCGTTGCATAGTTGGCTGCGCCCTCATTGGCAAGCCCATCGTGGCATGCACCAGTGGCTATCCCCGCTGTTGCAGCTCTCCTGGAATCATCATGAGTTCGAGCGGGGCAAACGAGCGGGCGATAGCCCGTTGCGCCGGGCGGGAGTTGAGGAGGCGCCGTCACTTCGTGACATCCTGGATCACCTCTTTGGCCCACAGCCGTCGGCACAGCCCGCCTGAATTTCTCAAGGTACCCGAAAGTGTCAACCTATTTCACCCAGAAAATGAACCATCCCCCGATTTCACCCAGAAAATGAACCATCCCGACTTCTTTGCGCAAAATTAGAGTGATAGTATATCTCTAGACTCCGCAAGGAAGTCCTCGCGATCAAGATACTACCAGCTAAACGTGCCTTAGCAGAAAGCCGATTATGATTAGGAAGTTGGGACAACATAAAGAACACAGGAATTCGAAGAATAGCGTCCAATTTGGCGATCCTGACGTATTTTGACGCGATTTGCTTACCGAAGTTATTATAAAACCAGTAATACATCGCCACAAAGTTCAGCAGGTACGACTTTGAGCGTACAAGAATGGCGTCAGAACCTTGTTTTTGCCATGAGGTCCGCCCAAGCAGATGAATAATCGTTGCATCATGAATGAATACCGTTTTCCATCCTTTTTTTTGAAGACGCCAACATAGGTCAAAATCGCCTGCCACAGAACTTCTCTCGTCAAGCAAGCCAACCTCATCAAGAGCTTTACGATCAATCAATACACAAGCAGCCGATACCCAGTCTACCTCTTGGGTGCTAGTATACTCCCAGTAAGTCATATTGGTCCACCCAAAAAGACGGCTATTAGGAAATAGCAGATGCAGGCCAAACGCGTTGGTAAGCAGCCCTCGAAGTGTAGGGAATTCATGACAGGCTCTTTGCAGAGAAAAATCTGGATTTAGCAGTTTAGGAGCAACCATACCTACATTTTCATGGGATGCGATGTATTGCAGTAGTCTATCAATAGCTTCGGGTAGTACAATCGTATCGTTATTGAGTAATAGGACATAATGACCAACGGACTCTCTGATTCCGATATTATTCGCCGCATTGAATCCGAGATTCGTGGACAACTCAATGCGTTTTACCTGGGGGTAACTTTGGGCGCAGGACTCAACGCTACCATCCTTTGAGCCATTAAAGACAACGATAACTTCAAAAGAGGCCATAGGCCGCCCTTTGCCATAAAGAGAATTCAGACAATCTAGGAGCATTGATGCCCCGCTGAGATGGGGGATGATAATGGAAACATCACACATCGGCACAGTTCTCCTTGAGAAGCACGGTTAGTTGTCTCATGGGCGAGAGACCTCATTGAACACCTGGGCCAGTCGTTCCGCGCTACGTTGGCGAGTCATTTGCTGAACCACATTCCAATCAGGTTGGAATTGCTTCAATGAGTCTTGATCAGAGCGCCAATAATCATATAGGCTCAGTAGAATACGAAACAGTCCTTCTTTATCCCCTGGCTCAACACATAGAGCACCGCCTGTCAATTCCAGCAGCTCGCGCGTAGCGCCCTGACACAAAGAGCCCACAATCGGTTTGCGAGCAGCTAGATACTCATAGGTTTTACTGGGTATCGCATGTTCCCCGCCATCTGCAGCAACCTGGATAAGCCATAATGCATCAGCTGCCAGCATATACGCAATAGCCTCACTATGCGGGATGTTGGGGACGTACTCGACTAGGGAAAGAATACCGAGTTCGTCGGCTAGCGTTAACCAATTAGGAGCAATTCCTCCGACATTGACGAATCTGAACCTTGACCTTGCTTCAGGTTGTTGCGCAAGAAGCATATGGATTGCTAGAAACAACTCTTGTGGTTTTCTATTCTGCCCCAGAAACCCAACATGTACAAGGGTGAACCTGTTGCCGCGAAGGGAATTAGCTTTTTGCAGTGTTTTATCGGGCAGGAAGTCCTCCAAATCATATCCATTGGGTACTACAGCAATACGCTTCCCGCCATACCTATTAGCTAGCCTGCTGGCCATCGAATCCACTCGCACAACTATCTGAGTCGCATTTCGCATGATCAACGATTCGAGATATCGCTCAAGGGCTCGCCGAAGCGAGGATTTGGGAGTGAACAAAGGATTTCCGATCCACCCATCGCGAAGATCCACAATCCAAGGGATATGCATTGCTCTGTTAGCTATTAGTCCCGCAATATGAATGTTGTGAGGCGGCGAAGTAGTCCAAAGAATGCTCGGATTATGTAACCGTATCAGCCTAAGGAGCATAGGGGCTGAATAGGGAAGCCACAAAAAACCATAGTCTTCTGAGACAAGGTAACGATCACTAAGCCATGAACGAACAGACTTCATGCGATTGGCAATCTGTTGATGAGCCTCTTGGAATGTCGCTACCTGTTGCATTGCTGGCCGAAGTGAGGGCGTACGTACAATCAGAGTGTTAGCTGGCAGCTCTTGCAAGAGACTCTCTGAATATTGCGTAGATGGAACCCATCGCTTGTCAACGGTGAGAACAATCATTCGCCAATCATTCTCGGCAAGATACTTAACGAATTTTGCAAGGCCAATAGATGCGCCGTTATTGAGAGGTGGAAAATGGTAAGTCATTAGAATCGCCGTGCGCATTGTCAGAATCCGCCTTTTCCAACACTATGAGCAGTTTCCTAACTATCTAATGTTAATTTCGCCAGCCAGCCCACAAGAATCGCCAGTGTTACCGCCAGAGGCCGATTATAAAGCAACCATGCTGTGTTCAAACCCAGTACTAAGGTTGCCGGGAGACCAACCTGTATTACAGTTACCAAAGTACCTCCGTCTGTACCCCATACACGGCGCGACATCTTTCGGCTACGCGCCACCAGAGACAGCAAAATCCCGATCCAGACAATGAAAATGAACAGCCCCAAATAACCGAATTTGAGCAAGATTGTCAGATAGATATTATCAAAGAATCCAACGGGTCTGTTTGCATATATCCACATACTTCCTGGCCCCGTGCCAAACGGATATTGCTGTACAAGTGGAAGTGCCAAGCGATAGAATTCCAAACGCCAGTCGATATCCTCGAATCCGACCGTTAGACGTCCTGATAGACTTTCGATTATGCTCTCTCTATCTCCGTATAGGAACATGAAAAGGATAGATAATACAATCGCAACAAGGCCAGTTATGGCTACTAATGCTATCAGTATTTTCAGTAATTGACTCCAGATATGCGCACCTTGCCTTCGCAGATATATCAACATCAAGACTACTACAGATAAAACCCCCGTTGTCCAGGTTGTTCGACTCATTCCGATAATAACAGCGAAGAAAAATGGAATTGCCCCCACCCAGGTCATCAGTTGCATTAAATCAGCTTGAGGCGATGTAAATAGCGTTATCTGGGCCACCAGCAGGATACCCCACAGGAAGACTCCACCGGCAGAAGTTCCCATTCGGTATTTGACTGTTGCTGGAGGAATTAATGAAGCTACCCACGAATCGGGTCCCATCAAAAGAACTGCAGCAATAAAGATTCCATTGAGCGCCAAGCCCAGGATTATCGCTTTGATCACGATGCCAGCCTGTTCATATGGCTTGGTGAAAGCCGAAAGTGTCGCCGGCAAGAGAACAACATATGGCAACCACACTAACATGTCTCCTAGCCAAGCCTTACCCGTGGTCAACCATAGCCCAGCAGCAAGTCCAAACACTATCCAGACCAATAATATTCCAACGGGTAGATACAGCGATGACCAGAAGAATCGAAGCTGTCCTATTGCAAGCCGTGCAATCCAAGACCCAAACAACAGAAGCAGGACTAGTTCATAAATATGCACTGTAAAGCCGATAATCTGAATTGTTCCCAGTTCAGGCAGGACTGGATTCGTAAGAGGCAGGGCCAACACAGCCACTAGAAATATCGAAATGAGGTATTCCAGATGAATGCGAAGCGAGAAGAAGATCAGCAATCCCGACATCAGGAAGCCAAGTGAAAGCGACGCCCAAGCTGACCCGCTCGACACCAAGATGCCCGCGCCGGCACTGACCAACGCGATAGCCAGGTATAGAAAAGGCCGATAGATCTCTCTTACCTTGAAGGCACGAATAGAGTTTGCAGTCATGGTTGTAGTGAATCCAGGAGTTCCAAAGCAGGAGTAAAGTCTTTGTCCAAAGCCAAGGCACGATTGAGCTCCTCTCGCGCACTGTCTTGATCTCCTAAAGCAAGGTGTGTTCTCGCAAGGGCTTGATGAAACCAAGGGTTCAAGACACCCGTATCAACTGCTATTTGTAAATGGATGATCGCTGCAGTCGGCGAACCTAATGCCAGCAGAGCTGAGCCCAAGTAAAAATGTGTGTAGGAATCGGCTTCTGACTCAAGAGCAACTGCTTTTTCCAACCAATACTTTGCCTCTTTATACTCTCGTAGGTTATACAGCACTCTCCCCAGAAGCGCGTAGGGTCGAGGGTCGAGGGGATATTGCCCGATCAAATCTTTCAGCAGGTTAATCGCCGTACCTGAATCCTGTTGCTGAATGTACAACTCAGGCAGCAATAGGGCAAAGTCAATATCGCCGGAATTGATGGCAATTGCTTGTTTCAGGACGAATTCTGCCCCTCCGAGATCACTGTTTCGCGTATGAATCATGGCAATCCGCCAGTAAGCATCAAGCAGAGCAGGATTGATTTGAGTGGCTGTTTTATATTCGGCTAGAGCGCCATTTAGGTCCTCTTCCCTTTCTAACACCCTACCTAAAAGCCAATGAGCTTGAGCGGCCTGCAATCTACTCTCGAAATTGTCTTCGTCTATTGCTTCACCAAGAGCTGTCTTTGCCTCTTCCCAATGTCCTTGCCTAACCAATGTTGCCCCGAGATAATAGTGGCTGGGCCCAACCGCCGGATCGATCCTGGTCACTGACTCGAACTTCGTCTGGGCAATATCCAATCGGTCCGACTCATATGCAGTTCTCCCTTCGGAAAAAAGGCGAACTGCAACCTGAGGGATATTGCGATAGTAGTTAATTGCATCAGTCAAATCGCCTCGCATTTCTGCAATCTGACCCAGTCTAAAATAGGCCAAGGGATGATGATTCTCATTGGCCAGCTTACGAAAAGCATTCATCGCAGCATCCTGTTCGCCAACCAATAACAGATATTCTCCGAGTAGGCGCAACGTCCGGGCATCTGAGTGAGCCATAACTTGCAACCTGGAAGACATAGCTTCCACTTGGCTAAAAGGTCGGTTTAGAGATACCTGCGCTATATGCAAATATCCCAAGTTCACCAAAAAGTGTGGAGACGAAATCAAGCCCAAAAAGAGCCTGATCAACAATACCAACAATACTGATCCTGTTAGTATTTTCTGTTTGTGCTGATTGATAATTGATCGTATCATGTTGCCTTATAGTTTTGCTTTGCCACATATATAAAAATCTATTGTTGCTTGGTTGTTACTTTTCCTCCGCCCGTAACTGATCGAGAATACAATGAAGGATCATTTCGTGTGCTAACTCTACGTACCCATAGCGTTGCACTGGTACATAGAAGTTTAGCTCTCCCAACGACCGCAAGCGATTGTCAGCAGCGAAACCCGAGAGCGTTACGACATGGCACTGCTTCTCCCGCGCAGCAGCCACTCCATTCAGAATATTGACCGACCTGCCCGAACTGCTGATCGCCACCAGCACATCCCCGGGCTTGGCAAACATCCTGATCGGCATGGCGAAGACCTGCTCATATCCGTGGTCGTTGCTCAGGCAGGTCAACTGCGCGCCATCGTTGAACGCTACTGCCCGCATCCCGCCCGCATACCAGTAGTCCAGCGCAAAATGACTGGCGATGGCCGCGCTGCCGCCGTTGCCGATGAACATGATTTTGCCGCCCCCAGCGGTGCTTTGCTTCATCATCGCAATCGCGCGTTCCACTCCCTCGGTAAACGACGGCGGACAGCCGTCTTGGTCCGTCACCTCAATTTTATACAACAAACTGGTGTATTCATCCAAATAGCGCTTCACCCTATCGTCCATCTGAGCCTCACTTCAACAATGTTGTGATGAACTGAAACAGCGGCTCTGGCTTCACCGGTTCGCGATTTCCGATGATGCGTACGGCCAGGGCCCCCACGCAGTTGCCCACAAAGCCGATCAGTTCAGGGGGGTAGCCGGCCCTGGCGCACAACGCGGTCACCGAAAGGTAAGCATCCCCTGCGCCTACGCTATCCACGACACTGGCAGAGAAAACCGGCGTCTGCACGAAACCCACCTGCGGAGTCCAGGTCAGCGAACCGCGGCTACCCCGTGTGACGGCGAGCGCTCGACAACCGAGACCCGCGGCCGTGCGCGCCGCCAACATCTCGATGGCGCCGTTCGGGCTATGGTTCGCCAGGCGCAGCTCTTCTTCGTCAATACAGACATAATCTGCGCGAGGGTATTTCGTGACCAGGTTATATCCATGGTTGGCGCTGTTGGTCTGAGCATTCACTGCCAGGAATGTAGACAGTGCGCTCAGGCCTTCCACAGTGCGTGACCCCACGCTGCCATGGCCAAAATCCGCGGCAATGATGAGGTCGCATTGCTTCGCCAGCGGCCCCAGTCGCGCCAACAACTCGTCTTCGGCCTCAGAGAGCGGCTCTGGACCATCCAGCCACATCACCTCGAACATCTTGGTGACCTGAAATGGTTCCACGTAGCGTCGCTTGACCACGTTGTGTCGGCCGGGCTGTCGCACCAGACTCACGCGGACATTGGAGCTCAGGTGCTCACGGATGAATGGCTCATCGGCTACAGGGTCGCCCAGATAGGTCAGCAGATGCACCTCGCCAGCGAATCCCGCCACATGGTTCGCTACGGCCAGCACGCCGCCCGCATGACGCTCGGCCGATAGGAAGCGGGCTGTCAGGGTGGCCGACTTGGAAGACTTGCCGATGGCCTTGCAGAAATGATATTCATCAATGATGATATCGCCCACTACCAGTACGCGCAGGGATCGCAGCTCTCGCAGGGCAGCAATCACCTGATCGGCGCTCCAACGACGACGAAACTGGCGCAGGAAATCATCGGCTTCAGGGCTGAAAACGGGAAAATACTCGTTCAACAGGCGAGTAGAGCTAAAAGAAACCTCGTTGGTGAGATGCAGTCGGCCGCCTACCGCTTCCGCAGCCGCTGCCTCCTGTTCCAGATCGGCCGCCTCGTCACCGTGACGTGCATCCTCGATGCCTTTCACGAAAAAGGCCGGGCGTAATTGTCGAATCGCTTCCACGGCGTTAGGGTGGTCATCTATAGCCACATAATCCACAGCCTCAAGCGCCGCCACCGTCTCGGCGCGCAGCCGCTGGTTGAATACCGGACGACCAGGGCCCTTGTTCACATATTCATCGGCCGTTAACGTCACCACCAGGAGGTCGCCCAGGCTTCGAGCCGCCTGGAAATGGCGAATATGTCCGGGATGAATGAGATCGAACACGCCGTGGCAATGGACCACGCGCAAGCCCTGCTCTCTGGCCTGGGCGGTAATTCCGGCCAATTGCGTCAAAGACTTGACTTTTGTTCCGGTCTCAGGCATAGTTCTTCCGTCCCAAGTACTCAAACCACTCGCGGGTTGCTTCGCCGATCTTTTCCGGCGTCCACACGGGCGCTTCTCGCCAGTAATCTATGTTTTCCAGCATGATCCGTACCCCCTCTTCAAAGGAAACGAGAGGTCGCCAACCTAAGAGGTGCCGGATTTTGATGGTATCGGCGAAAGTACAATCTGGTTCGCCCGGACGCTTTGGGATGTAAACGACATCGCCGCCTAGCAACTCGACCAGGCGATTGACGCTGTAGGTGTTGCCGCTGCCCACGTTCATCACTTCCCCTGCCAGATTCGACTCGGCGGCCATCACGCAGGCATTCACCACATCGGTGACAAAGGTAAAGTCCCGAGTCTGAGTCCCATCGCCCACAACGGTGAATGGCCTGCCGGCCAGTTTTTGGGCCAGGAAGACACCGAAGACTGCGCCATAGGTGCCCGATGTGCGCGACCGCGGCCCATATACGTTGAAAAAGCGCAACGAGACCACGGGTAAACCATATACCTGATGCCAATGCAGCGCTGCCAGCTCGCCCAGATACTTGGTTAACGCGTAAGGATACTGGGGCCGAATAGGGGCCGCCTCGGGGGTGGGATAGATGTCGGGAATGCCGTAACAAGAAGAAGAAGCGGCATAGACAAAGCGCTGCACACCAGCCTGACGCGCGGCCTCCAGCACACTGACCGTGCCGTCCACATTGGCATGATGGTAGTCCAACGGGCGCTGGATCGAGGGCACGATGTCGGCCAGGGCAGCCAGGTGAAACACCCAATCCACTCCCTCAAAATGAGGCAGGATCGCCTTATGGTCAGCTACGTCCGCCTGCACGACTCGCAGCCGGGAATTGCTCCGTTGGTGGGCCAGGTTTTGCGGCCGACCGGTGGAGAAATCATCCAGTACGATCACTTCATGACCGTCCACAAGTAAGCGATCCACAAGATGACTGCCAATAAAACCGCCCCCACCTGTTACAATTGTTTTCATAGAACCTCTCTGATTACTTTACAGCTCGCATCAAGAAAACCCATGACCCGTAGACGCGAAGATGGTCGGAGAGCCATAGGGTAACCGCTGGCCGCAGAGGAGTCAGACCGAGTGTGCCCGGCGCGCTTCCCACTATCTCAAAACCACACTCTGAAAAGAGGTCAGCCCAGGCACGCACCGTTGTCTGGCGGATCTCTTCCCACCAAGAGCCATACTCTCCGTGAACACCGCGCCCCAGGCGCGGCGTCAACGTAAGTATGTTGGCCATCGTGCCGACCAGATGGCCAAGTACGAAGCCGGTAGCAATGGGCACAACGTGGCAGGCCCAGGCGCCGGGTTTCAGGGCCCGATGCAATGCCTTCAGATTCTGAACCCGGTTGGGAAAATGTTCCACCACGTGCGATGTGAAGAGAAAATCCAGTGAAGCCTCCTGCAATGGTAGAGAGTTCACATCAATCAAGCAGTAGAACACGCGCGGGTCGTGCCCATATAGTTCCACAGCCACAGGATCGCGATAGATATCGGAACAGATTGCGTAGTCTGCCAGTTGCCTGTACAAATCGCGATGATCCTGAAAGCCGACTCCCAGCTCCAGTACAACACCTCCGGATGGAACGAACTTTGCCTGGGCGAGCATCTCCTGTACCTTGCGCAGTTCCTGTCGGCGTAGAGGCTCAATCGCAGCTCGCCAGTATGCTGCGTCACGGAAAACCCATTGACGCCAGGGAACTGCTCTCTGGTGTATCTTTCGTACTCGGGACATTTTGCGGTTATGGAACAGGCCGGATTGTTCCACATTTCTGGTTTGGTTACGGGGTCCATAGTATACAACGGGAGCGAAACTCAAGGTATCACCGCCAATCAGCTCGCTTTGCCAGCCACATTCACAGCTTAAACAATTGGCCTCTCGCTGGATTCTTGAGGAACTGCATACGGGACAACAAAAGACCCCGTGGATTTGATCAGGTAACTGAAGAACATCATTCAACTGCCCTGCTCCATTTCGTTGAGAACCACTGATGGACCTTCCAATACCTGTCGCAGATAGGTCTCTACGGTCCATAGACGTCCTATGGTCTCATATGCATTAACTTTTCCATCAAAGAACGCACAACACAGGTCAACAACCTGATTTCTGGAAATGTATTCGTAGATGTAGCGACCATTTGCCAACAAGCGATTCCGAATTGCAGACCGGGTTGGCTCACAACGCATTAGTAACCTGTAATCGATCATCAGCGATTTCGGTATAAGCTGCCAGTTAATTGGAATCCGGGAAGCTATTCTTCGCTCAAGACTCCTTTTTGCATGGATAAGCCACTCCCAAGGTTTCGATGAACTAATCGGGACGCCAGTAGTTTGCCAAGGAATCGCCCTAAAAAGACGCGGATATCGAGATAAGAGCATATGCCGATAAACTCTTCCGTCACGACGGTATTCCCACGGCAACCCCATCGTAAACTCAAGGAAGTCTTTTGAGACGAATGGCTTACGTTGCTCTACGTGTGTGCTAAACTGCAATGAGCCCATTAGTACGAAACGACGGGCGCGCTGGTATACGCCAAACTGTTCTATAGTTAACCCAGAAGTCTGCCACAAATTGATCACATGATCAACTCCATTAAAACCGGTTAAGGTTGACTCAGCACAATACTTACGTGAAAAATGCTCTAATGCAGAGGCTCCATTGTTGCTATAAGTACCTCTAGCAACGACATCTCCGATGTAGCCGTTGAGAGTGATCTCGGATATATCGCGAAGTTTGGATGCCATCAAGCTTCCCTGCAAGTGCAAGATGCTGATCAAACCATCAATAAGCCATAAATAGAACTCCCTTTGCGCTAACCAGTCAGCGCAAGGATTCACAGCGATAATGTAATGTGGGCATTGGCGAACATCTGTAACTCTTGCAGCAATTCGAATATCGTCACATCCTTCCATTCCAATGGTCACACAAGGAATCGGGATCTTACTATCCGGTATAGCAGCTAGAATAGCACGCGAGTCGAGCCCTCCACTCAATGGCAAGCTATAGGCATGGTTGGTGGCAACACGACTTTCCACGGAAAGCGCCCATAACCGGCCCATTTCTTCGGCGGCTTCTTCAATGGAAACAGTAGATGGTAGTGGCTTGATGTTCTGCCATGACCAATATCGTGATTGCAGACAATCCGTCTCAGTCACCTTAAGAATCGTGGCAGGTTCCAATACATATATTCTTTCAAACCAGGTCCGATCGTTCAGCATATAACCATAAGCAAGAAACTCGTCCAGTGCCAGACGATCTATCCGCCTTGGTGAGCCAGGGAGTGCCAGGATGGACTTGATTTCCGCGGAAAACGCGAATAAAGTGGAAGAGAGCCAGTAATATAGAGGGCGCAATCCCAAACGATCGCTTATGAGAGAAACCGATCGCTCTCTTGTATCAAACAGCGCAGCGGAAAAGAGGCCATCAAGCGAAGCAAGGAAATCCCACTTTCTCCTCTCCAGGTATAGATCTAGCACGAATTGAGCATCAGCCTTTGCATTCCACAGGTTGTGATCCAGACTATAGAGAGTCATCAACTCAGTCCTATTGTATAACTCGCCATCAAACCAAAATACATATCTCTCGTCGGTACTCTGCACTGGCTGTGGACCACTTTGATGAATTCCCAAGTGAATCTGACCAGCAGCAAAGGGTGGATGATGCCAGCACCGCATCTGCAACCAGGGCTGATGCATCTGCCTCTCCAACATGGCCCTCAAGTTGCCGGGCAAACTTGCACAACCATCACCTTTACGGTCAAACAGTCCGCTTAATCCAGGCATATCTACTCCTCAAAATCTCGAGAGCATCACTGACAGCAGAACGGTCTCGCAGTAGCACCAAACCAAAGTATACAAGGACACCCATCCCTGCTACTAGAATGAGCACAAATAGTGAAGGCACTTCATGTTCGACTAACAACTGACGAAACAACCACATAATACATGCCATTAGAAACGAAGCAGCCAGAGGTAAGCGGAGACAACTCCAATAAGCCGACCAGGAAACACTGAGCACCCTGGTTAACCAAGCCTGCCAGAGGATAAGAAATGGTACTGACGCTAATGATGTGGCGGCTGCTATCCCTAGTACCCCCCATTGAAGTGCAACTGCAAAGAGAGGGATGTACACTAGAAGAATGATCAGATTCCATTTCCACGTTACGTCAGGGCGGCCCTTCGCATTGAATACAATAGCAATATTCATCCCCGCTGATTTCATTGCGCCAGCAAAACACAATACCTGGATAAGAGGAGCCGCAGCAAGCCATTGTCCTCCAAAGAATACTAAGACAATCTCCGGAGCAAGCACAATACAACTGGCCATCAATGGAAACATAACTAGCACCACATAGTGAGTAGAACGCAGATAGCCACGTATCAATCGCTCCTCTTCAAACTGTATTTCAGAGAAGACGGGGAATAGACCTTGAGGGACCATTCTGGATATCTGCATAAGGGGCGTCTGCATGACCCGATAGGCCAACGTGTAGATACCCAGTGCCTCAGATCCGAAGGCACGACCAATCAGCAAATAGTCGAGATTAGCAGTTGCATAATTGATCAGATTGCCCGCCGATATATGCACTCCATAAGAAAGAAGTTGCCTGAAGGCCTGTGGGCTGAAGCTCGGCTTTACTCGCCATGGCTCAAATAAATGAGCCGCCATAAAAGATATAGGACCAATCACTAGTTGTCCCACCACAAGACTATATACACCCCATCCATTAAAAGCCGTCACAACTGAAGCCAAAGATGATGCAATCCCACCCAAGACAGCCACAATGCCAACTTCCTTAAAGAGCAGCTTACGTTGAAGTAAGGCAAGATGTGTATATGGTAAAGTCCCAAGGACAAACCCTAATGATGTAACCCGAAGTATGTCTACTAGACGCATGTCTTTGAAGAACAGGCCAATTAAAGGAGCTATAGTTACAAGCACGAGCCCAATAGCGGCTCCTACCATCAAACTCCCCCAAAAAGATGCCGAAATATGTTCTGCTTCCAGCTCATCTCTTTGGATTATAGCCTGATTCATCCCCAATTGATTGAACGTTGCCACAAAGCCGATGACGATAGTAGCCATGCCGATTAGCCCGAAGTCTTCCGGCCGCAATAGACGTGCCAAGATTACTAGCGTACCAAATTGCACCACTTGAAGCACAACCTGGGTAACCGCAGACCAGCCAACTACCGCGGTTGCTCGATAGGAAAGGCTGGGTTGCGCCTGCTCAAGCAAATGTGATTTAACCTGCATAGAAATACCGTACGATAGCGGCCACTAACTCTATCTGATCACTTGAAAGTTCTGGATACACCGGCAGGCTAAGAATTCGCCGGGCTTGTTGTTCCGCCATTGGAAAGCTCCCCGGACGGTACCCCAGGTCTGTGGCCGCCGGCTGCAAGTGGATGGGGATCGGGTAATGCACCTTGGTTTCCACTCCATGAGCCAACAAGTACCTCTGAAGTTCCTCCCGCTGCTCGACCTGGATGATGAAGGTGTGATAGACGGCATACTCGTGGGGCTGATCCACGGGGACCTGGACAATATCCCGTAAATGTTCCTGATAGAACGCTGCGTTGGCCCGCCGCGCGGTCGTCCATTGCTCCAGATAATCCATCTTGACGAGCAACATGGCCGCCTGCAGAGTATCAAGCCGACAGTTGTAGCTCCAGAATTCGCATTCGTCGCGGTTGCGCAGGCCGTGGTTGCGCGCCTTGCGTAGCTTCTCGTAGAGATCGGGATCGCTCGTGGTAATCACGCCGCCGTCGCCGATCGCGTTGAGATTCTTGAGGGGATGCAGGCTGAAACAACCGGCCACACCGAAGCTACCCACCGGCTGGCCATGATATCGCGCGCCAACCGCCTGGGCACAATCCTCGACCACGTGAAGGCCATGCCGATGAGCGATCTCCAGCATCGGCCACATGTCGGCCGGCCGACCGGTCAGATGCACAGGGATGATGGCTTTAGTGCACGGGGTAATGGCTGCTTCGATCAGATCCGGGTTGATGTTATAGTCATCCCGCACGTCCACGAACACCGGTCGGGCGCCGACCAGGCCAATGCACGATGCCGAAGCCAGGAACGAATTCGGGGCAGTGATCACTTCATCGCCGGGGCCGATGTCCAGCGCCCGCAGCACCAAAAACAGGGCGCTGGTGCCATTGTCCACGCCCAACGCGTAGCGTGTACCGCACAGAGCGGCGAAACGTTCCTCGAAGGCGGCAACTTCCGGCCCCAGAATGAACTGGCCATGACCCAGAACCCGTTCTACCGCCGCCAATAACTGCGACTTTAGCGGTTCATGCTGCAAAGGCAAGTTGATGTAGGGAACCCGAATGTGGCTCATCGCAGGTGTATCTCCTGCATACGCTTGATGTTGAAGTAGCGCGAATCGGTCATAGAGTTCGGCAGGCGTCCATCGGCAAAAGCCTGCACCAGGTCGCGCACGGCATCCTCTATCGTGTGCTTGGGCCGGAAGCCAAGTTCGCGAGCGATCTTCTCTGACGAGATGTGATACGAACGAGGATCATTTGTCGGGACTGTGATAAGTTTGACCCTGTCAGGACCCACTACATCGCGCACCTTCTCTGCCAACTGGCGCACAGTATAGTTCTCGTATCCGGCGTTATAGATCTTGCCGGCGATCCTGGCGTCAGGCAGCTCCAGCAAGAGCAAATAGAGGTCCACCATATCCTGGATATGGATATTGGGGCGCTTCTGGTCGCCGCCAAAGACCTTGATCTGCCCCGTGTTCACGGCATGATTGGTCAGGATATTGACAATCACATCCAGTCGCTGACGAGGCGAGTAGCCGCATACGGTAGCCGGCCGGACGATCACCGTCGTAAAGTCCGGCGACTGATAGCGCAGCAAGACCTCCTCGCACAGCGCCTTGTACCTGGAATAGTCGGTCAGCGGTTCCAGCGACATAGACTCGTCTACGTTTTCTTCTTCCTTGACTCCATACACGCTAGATGAAGAAGCATAGATGAATCGCTGCACGCCGCTGGCCCTGCTGATTTCCACCAATGGAGTGAACGCATCGTAATTGATAGACCTGCCCAGATCAGGATCCAGCTCGAAACTGGGGTCATTGGAGATACAAGCCAGATGAATCACCGCATCGCAGCCAGGCAAAACACGTTGCAATAGCGCCTGGTCACGAATATCCCCCTTGATTTGCTCAAGGTTCGGATCGTCTCTTACTGCATCCAACACATCTTCGCCGTAGATATACAGGTCAAGCACCTTGACCTTATAGCCACGTGCCAACATCTGGGGGACTACCACCGCGCCTACGTAGCCGGCGCCGCCGGTAACAAGAACCGTTTTTATCATACAGCTATTGCTCCTTGGAATCTGATTTCAAGATTGAACGTGCCGGAACACCTGCTACTCTATCGAAGGGTGGCACATTTCGAATAACGACTGCTCCAGCGCCTACGACGGCACCTTCACCTACTACAACGTCTGGAATAAACACGGCACCAGTCCCCACAAAGGCATCTTGTCCTATGCGCACTCGTCCTGCGGTATGAACGCCTGGTCCCAGATTCGCCCCGCTCTCGATGATATTGTCATGATCTATTGTCGCGCCCGTATGGATATTCACGCAATCGCCGATCCTGGTTCCCGCAATGACTATGACACCCTGGCAAAGCACAATCCCCCTGCCGAGCACGACATCGGAGTCGAGGTGAACCGTCGGATAAATTGCATTGATCAGCTCCAGCTTTGCTTCCTCGATCATCCTGGCAAGGCGTCGGCGCTGCGAATTAGCAGCAATCGCTACAATCCCTCCTTGAACGCCGTCTTCCTCACGGAGTCGGACAAAGTCACTGGTCGTTCCGATCACAGAAACTCCTCGTATGGTGTCATGCCGTTTAGCAGGATCATCGTCAACAAAGCCAACTACATCAAACATGCCCGTGGCCTGAAGAATCTCTAACACGACCTTGCCATGTCCATCAAAACGAGCGCCCACGATCACGACGCGCATTTCTTCGCGACCTCTTGATACATCCGGTTCAGGCGGTGAGCGTGATGGCCGATGTCGGCAGTTGCTGACTTATCTCCCCCGATCATATTCACATTCCGCAGAGCAGTTCGCAAAGCCGATAAATCGCTGATTTCCACACTATAGCCATAATGCCTGACAAGCCCTCGTTGGTGCTTGCCATTATGCACAATGACCGGCAATCCAGCTTCAATATAATCAAACAGTTTGTTAGCAGTTGAATAATCCAGCTTCGAACGGGTTGCCCTTCCAAGATTCTCGTTGATGCTCACACCCATAATATGCATTGCCGCGTCATACTGGGGTAAAACCCTCATCAATTCCTCATACGGCAAAGGTCGGTGCAAATGGAAAAATGAGTTACGCTCGGTCTCTGCCAGATACAGTGCGAAGAAACTCTCAAAATCTGTATTGGCTGGTGTTGGCGCCGGGTAAATGTGCAGATGGACGCGCTGCTCTGCCAGCACTCGTCCCACCTCAATATATTGGGCATAGCCGTACTCGGCGGGGGGAAAACGATCCTCCGGCCACACGCCGCCGCAATAGACCACATGCAGCTCATTTTCTTCATTGATCGGCCGAAGCTCGCGCCTTGCTGGTGGTTGCCAGCAGTATTCTGGAAAATAGGTGGTCGCCGGCATATGATATCCATAGTGGCGCCGCAGGTAGAGAGGTTCGAGGCTTCGAGCACAGATGTGATCAGCGTGAGCGAAGCCGATGCGTTCCGCGATCAATTCAAAGAAAGGCGGTTCATATCCAGCTCTAAACATCCCCCGTATACAGTCGTATGGGTCGTACACCACCGGTGCTTTGGCAAACAATAAGATAGGCAACATCTCTATGTTGTTATAGTTTACAAAAAGGTGAGCTACATCAGGCCGCAAATCATCAAGAGTTGCCAAGATTTGCCAGGCATTTCTGGCCTGATAATACGCATCGAAGTGCTGCGCGACCATCTCTGTGGACTGCACAACCATCGCCACGAGCGTCACCCGATGTCCATACAGGCGAGCAGCGTGAGCCAACTTGAATTCTCTTGCTCGAGCGTAACGGGTCACAAAAGCAATATGCAGCCTGCCAGAGAAATCAGTTGAATTCGTTTGCCTGCTTTTCCCTCTTCTCGTCCTTTGCAATTGTAACCAATGAAACCAATCAGGCAAGAACGCAAGATAAGATCCAACCAACCGTAAACCTGCCCACCCATCACGGAAGGCCTTGAAACGTCTGACCTGCGAACGCAACTTGCTCAGGCTCATCATACTACAACCGTTCCGCTCACACTCCTGCCCATCAAACTGCACTTCCGACGAATTCCGACGGCAGCCGATAACGGCCTTCTGCAAT
>Ga0067045_1028361_pt1 | contig 35448 bp, 30 predicted proteins | sample TerdegcTABiofilm_FD_59184 | JGI IMG/M metagenome (GOLD analysis project Ga0067045, IMG submission 59184) | Combined Assembly of (Gp0054472, Gp0054536) Wastewater bioreactor microbial communities from Singapore -Terephthalate degrading...
TGCAGTTGATGTTTTTGCCCAGTTAGTTGCAGAATACAAACCCGATTTTTCAAGAACGAAGGTAGCAGTTGTTGGAAACAGCACGGCAGACGTTTGTCGTGAGCATGGAATATATATTCACTTAATACCACAAGAATTTAGCTCGAAAGGATTATTGAATAAATTTTCCGCGATTGATATTAAAGAGAAAAAAATATTATTACCGGTTTCCTCAATTGCTGGGACTGACTTGCAAAACGGGTTGACCGAATTAGGTGCAGTAATAACAAGATTAAATATTTATGATACTATTACAAACGATGAAGATAATTTAAAAGAGGAGCTTGATTACGTTGGGAAAAACAAACCGGATTTATTCGCCTTTACAAGTCCTTCATCATATAGTGGATTTATAAAAATATTAAAACTCGATGATTACCAGAACTATTTTCAAGATAAAGTTATTTGTGCAATTGGTACTACAACAGAAGAAGCAATTAGAAATTCAGGCGTAACTGTTAATATTGTTCCAGGTAATTTTTCATTGCGCGGAATTTCAGAAGCAATTTCAACTTATTATTCACGATCATATAATATTGCCTAACCGGAGGATAATTGACACAACTCAAAAATGATCTTTTCATTAAAGCATGTAAACGAGAACCAATAGAAAGAACACCAATATGGGTAATGAGGCAAGCCGGTAGATATTTACCTGAATACCGCGCTGTGCGGGATAAGTACGACTTTTTAACAATGTGTAAAACACCTGAACTTGCTGCAGAGGTAACAATTCAACCTATTGATATTATTGGTGTTGATGCTGCAATTATTTTTTCAGACATACTTGTAGTTCCCGAAGCAATGGGTATGAAGTTAGAAATGATTGAAAGTAAAGGTCCAAAACTCTATGACCCAATTCGGAATATTGATCAGATAAATTCACTAAAACATATTGATCCGTATAAGGATTTAAAGTACGTCCTTGATGCCGTATCACTAACTAAAAGTCAGCTCAATGGCCGAGTTCCGCTAATTGGATTTTCCGGCTCGCCATGGACATTAATGACTTATATGGTTGAAGGAGGCGGATCGAAAAATTTCTCGGAAATTAAAAAGTTTATCTATAACCAACCGGAAGCAGCACATAAACTTCTCGATCTGCTCGCTCACTCAATTGCCGATTACCTTACTGCTAAAATTGAATCGGGCGCAGATGCTGTGCAAATATTTGATACATGGGGAGGAATATTATCACCTGATGACTTTGCAGAATTCTCACTTAAGTACATTGTAAAAGTTATCTCAAAAATTAAACGGACCACCGAACCTGTCATAGTTTTTGCAAAAGGAGTTCATTATAAACTTATTGAATTAGCACAATGCGGAGCCGATGTTATTGGTCTGGATTGGACAATGGATTTGTGCGAAACCCGTAGATTAATTGGTGATAAAGTTGCTCTTCAGGGTAATCTCGATCCGACAATACTATATTCACCTAAAGATAAAATTAAGCAGGAAGCAATAAAAGTTTTGCAATCATTTGGTAATGGTAATGGACATATATTCAATTTAGGACACGGAATTTTACCTGATGTGAATCCCGATAATTTGAAATACCTTGTTGAGGTTGTAAAAAAAGAAAGTGTAAGTTTTCATTGAAGGAATAAAGGAAAGAAGGAAAGAATCGTCACAAAGAAGTGACTTTAAGAAGGAATGATAAATTTGAAAACTTTCGAAGATTTACCAATTTATCAGAAAGCTAAAGATTTATGTGTCCGTATTTATAGAATTAACGATTCCAGGTATATGAAAGACTTCGGTTTTAAAGACCAAATTCAAAGAGCTGCTGTATCTGTAATGAATAATAATACCGAGGGTTTTGAAAGGGGTAGCGAAAAAGATTTTATTAAGTTTTTATATTATTCAAAAGGTTCTGTCGGCGAAATAAGAAGTTTATTAAATCTTTCTATAAAATTAAATTATATAGAAAAAGATTCTTATGAAGAAATGAAAAATGATTGTATTGAAATTTCGAAACAGTTATCAAATTTTATAAAATGATTCTTTCCTTCTTTGAACGAAGTGATTTTTTTCTTTAATAGGTGAACCATGTTTAACATCGATTTAGATCTAATAAAAAAATATGATAGACCGGGACCGCGTTATACAAGTTATCCGACCGCACCTCAGTTCAATGATTCTTTTACTCCGGATAAATATCTTGATGAGGTAATACGAACTAACAATCAAAATAATCCTCCTGATTTATCATTGTACTTTCATATTCCGTTCTGCGATACATTATGTTACTTCTGTGGATGCAACATGATAATTACACGTAATCGTGATAGAATAAAAGATTACGTTAAGTACGTTAAGAATGAGATCGATCTACTCCGTTCATATATTATTGATGGTCGTAAGGCGGTTCAACTTCACTGGGGCGGCGGAACTCCCACACATCTTAACCCGGATGAGATAAGCGACTTAAAATCATATATCAATCAGAACTTTGCATTTGCAGACAATGCAGAACAGGGTTGCGAGATTGATCCTCGCGGATTAACAAGAGAACACCTCGAAGCTTTGCGAAGCACCGGCTTCAATAGAATTAGCATGGGCGTTCAGGATTTTAACAAGAAAGTTCAAAAAGCGGTTAACAGAATTCAACCTGAAGATATGACAAGACAGGTTGTTGGATGGGTGCGGGAGTTAAAATTCCAGAGCATTAATCTCGATCTTATTTATGGATTGCCATTTCAAAATGCCGAAACATTTGCAAAAACAGTTGATGCAATTATTGATATCTCGCCGGATCGGATTGCAGTATTTAATTATGCGCATGTTCCTTGGATGAAAAAGCACATGGCATTAATTAAACCGGAGGATTTACCAATCCCAGAAGAAAAACTCCAAATTCTGAAAATGACAATCGAGAAATTAACCGGTGCCGGATATGTGTTTATCGGAATGGACCATTTTGCAAAGCCGGATGATGAGCTGGCAATTGCATTGAAAGAGAAAAAACTCTATCGAAATTTTCAGGGTTACAGCACCTATGCCGGCGCTGATCTATATGGATTAGGAATTACTAGTATTAGCCAGATAGGCCGATGCTACGCACAAAATGTAAAGAAAGAGACTGAATATTTTAATCATCTTAATAATAACAATTTACCGATTGAGCGTGGTTACTATTTAAGTGACGATGACTTATTGAGAAGACATGTAATTACAAAAATAATGTGCGATTTCGAATTAGATTTTTCCGAGGTCGAGAATAAATTCGGAATTGAATTTGAAAACTACTTTGCCAAAAGTCTGCAAACGTTGAATGAATATACTGTTGATGATTTAGTAAAAGTTACAAATCGTAAAATTGTAGTTACTCAAATGGGCAGATTGTTAATTAGAAACATAGCAATGTGTTTCGATTTATATATTGAGCAAAAAACCGACAAGGCAAAATATTCGCGGACTGTTTAAATGATGCGGTTGATTAACCGCATCATCCTCTTTTTAATTACTTATCTTCTGAATCAATCCTTAATGTAGCCGGGTTTGTAGAAGTAATCACTATTGTATAATTTCTGTTTGCTGAAGTTGTAAATGATGAGGAAGGAGATGTCTGCTCATTCTGTATTACAGCTGTAGCAATTGTTGCTCCTTCAACAACTTCCCTGAATGAAGAGGTTGTTCCGCCAGATACATCATTAATATTAATTGTATTGCCATCTGCTTGTTTAATTTGAACATTAGCTTTGTTTGTTCTCTCGTTCTTAACCCTGATACTTGGTGGTTCATCGGAACAAGCCACATTAATTAAAACAAAGCCCAACAGAAGTATTAACGCAAAAAGTTTTTTCATATCGACTCCAGTTTGTTATTTAAAAATAAGTTTATCATTTATTATGACTTATGATTACAATCACTTTTTTATTCAGTTGGTTTTTCAGGTACAGGAGCCGAAGCAAAAAACTCATTATAAAACCTTTCAGTGTAGATTTTTATTAATTCATCAATCCTTTCATAACTTGGAGAAGTAATTATCAAACCGGCATGATATTTCTTTTTTAATCGCCACGCTACTTCAGGATCATTAAAGGAATTCATATCGGGCCATTCCTGTTTTGCAAGGGATTGCAGAATTGCAGCATACTCATTCTTGGCCTTTGGTATTCTATACTTATCATTCAATTCCAGCTTTGCCCACTCCTTCCATAAATTTACTCCCGTTGCATAGTAAACAAGGTCAGCAAGATTAGCACCACCGACTCTTGCCGAAGTTTCAAGAAAATAAAATTTGCCGTCAGCATCTTTAATAAATTCCGAATGTGATACCCCTTTTAATAGTCCAAGTGATTTTAGCAGGTGATCATTCATGCTAATTAATTTTCTTTCATCCTTTGTTCCGCGTTTCATTGTTCTACTGGAAAAGACCCTCCCTTCATGAGCAACTTCCATAGGAGGCAATCCATATTGACTTGCAACAGAAAAGAGAACTTCCTTATTTACAATAATACTATCAACATGATAAATGTTGCCGGGAATAAATTTTTCTAATAGGAAAAATGATTGCCGGTCTCCAAGAATTTCCAGATTGTTCCAGAGTTCAGATTCATTTTTAATTTTCTTAATTCCGATTGCCCCTGCTTGCATTCTTGGTTTTAGAACATACGGAGGTTCAATTTCTGAGATGTACTTTTTAATTTTATCATAATTTAAGATGTGAACAAAAGGCGGAACATTAATTCCCTCCTCTTCAGCTTTCATTCTCATTGCCAGTTTATCACGGAAGTATCGAGCTGTAGTTTCCCCCATTCCGGGTACTCTTAAATGTTCTCTCAACCGTGCAGCTTTTTCAACATCAAAATCATCAAGCGCAACAATTCTATCAATCTGTTCTCTGCGAGCTAAAAAACTTACAGCATTTATCATGTGATCTATATTCCATTCCTTCTTAACATCCGGCATATAAAATATTTCATCAATACTTTCCTTAGGCCACGGTGCATCATTCAAACTTTGAGAAGTTAAAAGCAATACTCTGCTTCCTTCTTCTTTTGCTTGCTTCATAAAATCGAATCCTTTTTCATAGCTGGAAATACATAACACGGTAAGTTTTCTCATATTAACTTCCCTAATTTTATTGCGAACTTATTTTACAGAAATATGCGGAATAACTCAATAAAATTGTTGAGAAATAGGAGAAATGAGAAATTGAATTTAATTAGCGCTATTATTTTGACTAAAATACTTTAATGAAAATACTTAAATTTGCCGTGCATTTTTAGAATGAAAGGTCATTTTATTGAGAAAAGTTGCTGTTGTGTTATTTAATCTTGGTGGCCCAGATTCGCTCGAATCTGTTGAGCCATTCTTATATAATCTGTTTTGTGACCCGGATATTTTTAAGCTCCCCTTCGGTCAGAAATTGTTTGCTAAATTAATTTCCAATAGAAGAGCTCCAAAGGTTATTGAGGAATATAAACTTATCGGCGGAAAATCGCCTATAAACGAATGGACTGAGATTCAGAGCAATATTTTAGAGAAAGAATTAAGAAAACTTAATCCATCGATTGATGTTTTCACAGCTATGCGATACTGGACGCCATTGACAAAGGATGTAGTAAAAAAAGTTGCTTCGGCTAATTACGATAAAATTATTTTACTTCCACTCTATCCGCATTATTCGATTACAACAACCGGTTCATCTTTTAATGAATGGAATCGACATTATACAGGTGAGCAATCGAAAATAGTATATGTTAAGAATTATCATGTTAATGAAAAATATATAGCCGCTGTAAATCAACGTATAGATGAAACATTACAGGGATTTCCGGGTGAAGTTCTAAATCAGGTACAACTTGTATTTAGCGCACACGGAACACCAATCAGTCTTGTGAAAAAAGGTGATCCGTATAGTATCCAGATAAAAGAAACTGTTGATGCAATTATGAAAGCCCGTAACTATTCCCATAAGCATCATTTATGTTTTCAGAGTAAAGTTGGTCCTATGAAATGGTTAGAACCCGCAACAGATGTTATGATTGAAGAACTTTCTAAAAATGGTCACAAACATTTACTGATTATTCCAATCAGTTTTGTTTCTGATCATATTGAAACATTGTTCGAGCTTAACATTGAATACCGTCATGTTGCTGATGAATGTGGAATAGAAAATTATCTGGTTATGAAAGGATTGAATGACTCGCAATTATTTGTAGAAGCACTGAAAGATCTTGTGATAAATGAAATATAAACCGTTTATTGTTTTTGATGACATTTTGTTTTTCACAATTATTTCATAAATGAAACAAAGAGGAAGCCATGAGAAACAAATTATTTCTTTTAATCATTCTATTAATAAGCACAAATATGAATAACGCACAAAACAAAAATACCGATAACCCGTTCTTCAAGGAATGGAAGACACCATTTGAAACTCCTCCTTTCAATGAAATTAAGGCGGAACACTTTTTACCTGCTATTGAAGAAGGAATCAAACTTGAAAAAGCAGAGATTGATGCTATAATTAATAATCCAGAGAAACCAACATTTAAGAATACTATTGTGGCTTTAGAAAAAGCCGGAGAATTTTTAGGTAGAGTTAACCGTGTCTTTGGAGCCCTCAATGGAGCAAATACTACTGATGAAATTCAAAAGATTGCACGTGTTACAACTCCAATGCTTGCAAAACACAGGGATGATATTGCTCTTAATGATAAACTATTTGCAAGAATTAAAGCTGTTTATCAGGATAAAGATAGATTAACCAGCATTGAAAGAAATGTAGTTGAAAACTATTACAAAAATGCGGTACGAAACGGAGCTGAATTAGACGAAACCGGCAAAGAGAAACTCAGACAAATTAATCAGGAGCTTTCGATGCTCGGATTAAAGTTCAGCGAAAACTTACTTAAAGAAACAAATGCTATTGCACTTGTAATCGATAATAAAGAAGACCTTGCCGGATTACCCGAAGATGTTATAAACGCAGCAGCCGAATTAGCCAGATCAAAAAATATGAATGGTAAATGGGCTTTCTCATTACAGAAACCAAGCTTTATTCCCTTTTTACAATACTCGCAAAAAAGAGAACTTAGAGAAAAATTATTCAACGCCTATATCAATCGTGGTAATAACAACAATGAATTCGATAATAAGAAAATTATTTCACGTGTTTCATCTTTAAGAGTTGATAGAGCCAATTTATTAGGTTATAAAAACTATGCGGAATATGTGCTTGAACGAAACATGGCAAAAACTCCGGAGAATGTTTATAAATTTTTAAATGATCTTTGGACGCCAGCCATAAAACGTGCTAAAATGGAAATTGCCGATATGCAAAAAATAATTGACAAGGAAGGCGGCAACTTCAAATTAGCAGCATGGGATTGGTGGTATTACGCAGAAAAAGTTAAGAAAGAAAAATATGATCTCGATGAATCAATGTTGCGTCCATATTTCAAAATGGAAAATGTTAGAGCCGGTGCTTTCGATGTTGCATCAAAGTTATATGGAATAAAATTTATTAAACGTAATGATATTCAGGTTTACAATCCCGATGTAGAAGTATTCGAGGTTCAGGAAGCAAACGGAAAACATATCGGAATTTTTTATAGCGATTATTATCCTCGCGATGGCAAAAGAAGTGGTGCATGGTCAAGTGGGTTCAGAGGTCAACAAAACATTGATGGTAAATTTGTTACACCACTTGTTTATAACGTTGGCAATTTCTCTAAACCTACTGCAGATAAACCGGCATTAATGAGTATTGACGAAGTGAACACTTTATTCCATGAGCTCGGACATGGATTGAATTCACTCTTCTCAGATTTTGATTATCCCGGTGGAAGAAATACTCCAAGAGATTTTGTTGAGCTTCCTTCTCAAATAATGGAGAATTGGGCATTAGAACCGGAAGTTCTTAAAATGTATGCTAAACATTATCAGACCGGAGAAGTGATTCCTGATGAATTAATTCAGAAGATAGTTAACTCAAGGTTATTCAATCAAGGATTTGAAACCGTTGAGTATTTAGCTGCTTCGTTTCTTGATATGGATTGGCAAATGCTTACAGATAATAAGGAAAGAGATGTAATCGAGTTTGAAAAGAATGTATATAAAAAGATTGGCTTGCTTCCTGAAATTGAATCGAGATATCAGAGCACTAATTTCAGTCACATTCTTGGCGGATATGCCGCCGGTTATTATAGTTATATCTGGGCTGCAGTTTTAGATGCTGATGCATTTGAAGCATTTGTTGAAAAAGGTAATCTATTCGATAAAGCAACTGCAAATGCATTCAGGAATTTTATACTTGCAAAGAGTGGTTCAGAAGATTCAATGACTCTGTATAAAAAATTCCGCGGAAGAGAACCAAAAGTTGATGCATTATTGAAACGACGAGGTTTAGATTAATTAATCAAGGTATATAATTAATTGATTGTGTAGAGATTAAATGAATAATAAAAAATCAGTAGTAATAATCGGTGCAGGAATTTCAGGTTTAGCCACAGCTTACTGGTTGAATAAAAACGGTTATGATATAAAATTACACGAAGATAAAAAGGAAGCCGGCGGTGCGATGGAAACTCATTACCAGGACGGCTTCCTTATTGATTTTGGTCCTAATTCGGGTTTAGAGACCACACCTTTAATTCGTCAATTAGTAGATGAAGTCGGCTTATCGAATGATATGGTTTATGCTAACGAAGCATCTAACAAGAGATACATTTTACGTAACGGTGAATTACAGCCACTTCCAACATCACCAACTGCATTTATAACTACAAAACTTTTTTCTACCAGAGCAAAATTCCGTGTAATGGCCGAACCGTTCATTGGTAAATCCAACGACGGTTATTATCAGAGCATGGCTCAGTTTGTTAAACGAAGATTAGGTCAGGAATTCCTCGATTACGCAATCGATCCTTTTGTAAGCGGAGTATTCGCCGGTGATCCTCATAAGTTAAGTGTTAAGTCGGCTTTCCCAAAGCTTTATCGCCTCGAAGAGCTGTATGGTGGTCTGGTTAAAGGATTAATTAAAGGTGCTAAGGAACGTAAAAAGCGCGCCGAGCAATCAAAGCAAAGTGCCAGAATGTTTTCTTTCATTAATGGAATGCAGAGCTTCCCAAAAGCAATTGCAGATAAATTGGAAAATAAAATAGAGTACAACAGTAGAGTTCAGCGTGTAGAACGTAGAGAAAAAGATTGGATTGTAAAATATGAAAGTGATGGAATGATTAAAGAAATGAAAGCTGACATTGTTCTTTCTACTGTCCCTGTTCAAACCGCATCTAAAATATTTTCTCATCTCGATTCAGATTTTCAAAAGCATGCGGATTCTATTTATTATCCACCGGTAATGGTTTTATACATTGGCTTCAACAAAAATGATATTAAAAGAAAACTTGATGGATTCGGGTTCTTAATTCCTTCTAAAGAGCAGAAAAATTTCTTGGGTGCTATCTGGAGTTCAACAATTTTTCCAAATCGTTGTAATAATGATAAAGCCGCGTTTACTCTTTTTATTGGCGGTGCACGTTCCCCTTATTTATTCGATTTAGAAAAAGAAAAGTTAATCAATAAAGTATTATCAGAATTCAAACAAGTAATGAATATTTCATCTGATCCTATTTTCCTTAAAGAAAGAATTTGGCAGAAAGCAATTCCACAGTATAATATCGGTTATATTGAACACGAGAATTATTTCGATAAATTTGAGAAAGAGCATCACGGAATATTTATAAGTGGAAACTTCCGGGGTGGAATTTCTTTAGGAGACTGTGTAAAGAATTCGGAAATCACTTTGAAAAGAATCGACAATTTGATTAATGTATAATTTATAATGCACAATGTAGAATGAAAAAGATTGTAGCTGAACAAAGAATTGAATATGGAAATACTTTAGTAAATAAAAGTTTTCAATTTGCTGTTCGTTCAATCAGGTTATATAAAATTTTGATATCAAGAGATAAAACACTTTACCCTCTCTATACTAAATTATTAAGAAGCTCAACTTCAATAGGGGCAAATATTTCAGAATCTCAAAGTGCTCCATCAAAAAAAGATTTTATAAATAAACTAAAAATTGCGTTAAATGAATCTTAGGAGACGGAATACTGGCTTAAATTACTTAAAGAATCTGAATTGCTTTCTACAAATGAATTTGATACCATATCAAATGATTGTATAGAATTAATTAAATTACTTAGGACTATTATCAAAAAATCAAAATAAACTCTATAATTGTTAATTATACATTTTACATTATACATTGTAAATTTATCCCGGAGTCTAACATGGCAACATATCCAACAAAAAGATTAAGAAGACTAAGATACAATCCCCTTGTGCGGGACATGATTCGTGAGACAATTTTGTCTAAAAACGATTTAATTTATCCATTGTTTGTAGTACCCGGTAAAAGTGTTAAGAATGAAGTCCGATCGATGCCGGGTGTTTATCAGATGTCGATTGATGTAGTGGTTCAGGAATGCAAAGAAGTTGCAGCACTTGGAATTCCTGCTGTTATTCTGTTTGGTATTCCTGATCATAAAGACGAAGTCGGTTCAGGTGCTTATGACCCAAATGGAATTATTCAGCAAGCTGTTAGAGCAATTAAAGCCGAAGTTAAAAATCTTCTTGTAATTACAGATGTATGCTTGTGCGAGTACACTTCGCACGGACATTGCGGAGTTCTGCAAGGTGAAAATATAGTGAATGATGAAACCGTTTCTTTACTTGCTAAGGAAGCTGTTTCTCATGCAGAAGCCGGTGCCGATATTATAGCTCCATCCGATATGATGGACGGACGAGTCTCCGCAATTCGGAAAGCTCTCGATTACAAAGGTTTTAACCATATTCCAATTCTAAGTTACGCTGTCAAATACGCATCCGGATTTTACGGACCGTTCCGCGACGCAGCCGAATCAGCCCCTGCATTTGGTGATAGAAGATCCCACCAGATGGATATTGCAAACAGTAACGAAGCACTTCGAGAAGCCGAAAGCGATATAGAAGAAGGTGCCGATATGATAATGGTTAAACCAGCCGGAGCATATTTAGATATTATTTGGCGTGTTAAGGAAAAATTCGGTATGCCAACAGCTGCTTATCAAGTAAGCGGTGAATATGCAATGATTAAAGCCGCCGGTAGAAATAATTGGATTGATGAAGAACGTGTAATGGTTGAATCTCTTGTTGCTATTAAACGTGCCGGTGCTGATATGATATTAACTTACTTTGCAAAAGATGTTGCAAAATATTTAGATAAAAACAAATAGTTAATCAGGAAGCATTCGATTATCCGTATCAGGTTCAGGAAATAAATTGAAGCACAATTCTGTTGACGATAAGAATGTTGTTATTATACCTCCCGAGGATGGAAGTCTAAAAAGATTTATCCCCGAAAAAAAATTCAGTATAAAAAATACATTTGCCGGTTTATCATATCCTAATTACCGTTTGTGGTTTTGGGGACAAATGATTTCCCTATTCGGTTCGTGGATGCAATCCACTGCATTTGCATTCTTCATCTTCCAGTTAACAAAATCACCCGCATATTTAGGATATGTTGGATTTGCAAGTGGTGTTCCAGCCTGGATTTTTTCATTTTATGGTGGTGTAGCTGCGGACAGATTCAACAGAAGAAATATTCTCTATGCAACACAAACAGCTATGATGATTATGGCTTTTGTTCTGGCAATCCTGACTTTTACAGATATAATAAAAGCTTGGCACTTATTGATCTTTGCATTCTTCAGCGGAATTGCAAATGCTTTTGATGCCCCTACCCGTCATGCATTTGTGAACGAACTTGTTGACAAAGAGGACTTAGTTAACGCAATTGCACTTAATTCCACAATGTTTAATACGGCTACTGCAGTCGGTCCCGCATTAGGAGGAATTACTTATGCTTTATTTGGTCCGGCATGGTGTTTTACAATTAACGGATTCACTTTTTTAGCTGTGCTATTCAATTTGCGCAAAATGAAATTGCGTGAGGTAAAACATTCTCATCAAAGCGTTTCTGTTTTCAGAGAGGTTGCAGATGCAATGAATTATATTCGGACAAATAACATTATAAGGGGAATATTAATTATAACTGCCATGCTAAGTATGTTCGGAATGGGACTGGTTACATTATTCCCGGCATGGGCAGTGGATATCTTACATGGTGATTCAACGACAAATGGATTCCTACAATCGGCGCGCGGATTGGGTGCTGTTGTATTTGCTCTTATAATAGCGACAGTTAACAAATATATTGATCGTGGAAAATATTTAATGTTCAGCGTAGTTACGCTGCCAATAATTATTTTTCTATTTTCGTTCAACCGTTCACTTCTATTATCATTAATTCTTTTGGTATTTATTGGTGGTTTGATTATTGTCCAATTCAATCTATCGAATGGGTTAATACAGACGATGGTAGAAGAAAAATTTAGAGGCAGAGTATTAAGCTTTTACACTTTCACATTTTTTGCTCTCTACCCGCTTGGTTCTTTATGGATTGGTTATATAGCAGAACATTTCGGAATTACTACTGCAGTGCTAATTAATTCTATTATTCTATTTCTTTTCTTTATTCTGGTCAAAATTAAAAATCCGCATTTGTCAGAAGCTCATTAAATCTCAATCTGCTTGGGATCGTTTTCCAGTTCAACAATCCGCCATTCATTTTCTTCGCGGTCAAACTCAGTAATTTTTTCTAATGGAACTTTAAGGTACTTTCCGTAAGCTGTTGCCGCTACTTCACCGTTGCTTAATATAATCTCTCCTGTTCCCTCGAACATTCTACTGTTCTCACTCGTTATTCTTCCAATCACTTTTAATTCTTCTTTCAACGGAAGCGGTTTTTTGAATTTAACATTCAACTCAATTGTAACACCCCAAACTTCCTCTTCATATCTATTAAGAATAGCCCGACCGATTGTTTCATCAAGAACTGCAGTAGCAATTCCCCCGTGTAACCTCCCCGGGTAACTTTGATGTTCTTCCGAAGGAGTAAAAAGTGCAATTAATTCCTGATTTTCCGTAACATAAAAATGTGTATGTATTCCAAAATTATTTTTTAATCCGCATACAAAGCATAATTTAGAATTGTTCTGTTTACCAACAATTTTATGAATCATTTATTCTCCTTAATTGAATCACTTTTACAAATTTATAAAAGTATTGAAAATAAATTCATACTTTATGCATATCTCTTTTATTATAAGATACAAACCGGGTTTTTCAACTATGGTGTTTAATCTTTATTTTTGCCAATCAAATTCAAGAACATTGGAGTGATAATGAATAGTAGTGAGAAATTATATGAGCAAGCAAAAAATTTTATTCCGGGTGGTGTGAACTCTCCCGTCCGTGCTTTTAAATCTGTTGGAGGCACACCAGTTTTTATGAAAAACGGAAAAGGTTCTAAGATGTTTGATGTTGATGATAATGAATATATAGATTATATAGGAAGCTGGGGTCCGCACCTGTTTGGGCACAACCCCGATTTTGTTATTGAAGCACTTAAAAAAGCTATTGATAATGGTACCAGTTTTGGCGCTCCGACTGAAATAGAAGTTAAAATGGCTCAGCTAATTACAGAGCTTGTTCCATCGGTTGAAATGGTTAGAATGGTAAATAGCGGAACAGAAGCTACGATGAGTGCAATCCGTGCTGCTCGCGGTTATACAAGTAAAGAAAAAATTATAAAATTCGAAGGTTGTTACCACGGGCATGGCGATTTTTTTCTAATTAAAGCCGGAAGCGGCGCTCTTACATTTGGCGTTCCGACTTCACCCGGTGTTACAAAAGGAAATGCTTCTGATACATTGGTTGCCGATTACAATAATATTGAATCAGTAAAAAAAGTAATTGCTAAGAATAAAAATGAAATTGCTGCTGTAATAATTGAACCGGTAGTTGGTAATATGGGGACGGTAATTCCCGAAAATAATTTTTTAAATGATCTGCGCAACTTATGCAATGAAGAAAAAATTGTTTTGATATTTGATGAAGTAATGACTGGATTCCGGTTATCTAAAGGAGGCGCACAGGAAGTTTTTGGAATTAAACCCGACCTTTCGACTTTCGGGAAAATTATTGGCGGCGGATTACCCGTCGGTGCTTATGGCGGTAAAAGAGAAATTATGGAAATGGTTTCGCCAAGCGGACCTGTATATCAAGCCGGGACTTTAAGCGGCAACCCCCTTGCTATGAACGCCGGTTATGCAGCATTGAGTTTTATTAAAGAACATCCTGGAGTTTATAAACAACTCGAAGATAATTCAGCTTATCTTGAAAACGGTTTGATAAAAACTATAAAAGATATCGGTAAGAATTATCAAATAAACCGTATTGGTTCCATGATGACTTTATTTTTTACAGAAGAAAATGTGAACGATTATAATTCGGCGGTTAAATCAAATACACAGTTGTATGCAAAATATTTTCATGGAATGTTAAAACGTGGAATTTATTTACCACCGGCACAATTCGAAGCAATGTTTGTATCGACGGCACATTCAAAAGAAGATTTAGATAAAACAATCGAAGCAAGTAATGAAGCACTGAAAGAAATTTAGATGAGTTTTACTCCATCGTACATAGATTTATACAAAACAGGTAAACTTAAAAAACGAGCTGAGCAAGCATTACAAATTTTGAGTTCATGTGATTGTTGTCCTCACAATTGCAAAATTAATAGAGTGATGGGAGAATTCGGAATTTGTGCAAGCGGCTATTTACCAATAGTTTCGTCATACACTGCACATCACGGTGAAGAACCGGTGTTATCGGGTAAGTTTGGTGCCGGAAACATCTTCTTTGGCAATTGCAACCTTAAATGTATCTATTGCCAGAATTTTGAAATTAGTCAGAACTATAAAGTCGAGCGTCATCACGAGGTTAGTTATGAACGATTAGCAGATATAATGATTGAGCTTCAGAGAAAAGGTTGCCACAATATAGGACTTGTATCACCCACTCACTTTTCTGCAAGCATACTAAAATCAATTTACCTTGCAGCTCAGTGGGGATTAACTTTGCCGATAATTTACAACACTAACGGTTATGATTCGATTGACATGTTAAAACTTTATGATGGGGTAATAGATATTTATCTGCCTGATTTTAAGTATGGTGATGATGACTCTGCAAAAAAGTATTCCAATGCAGAAAATTATTTTGAACATTCAAAAGCGGCAATCAAGGAAATGTTCAGACAGGTTGGGGATGAATTAATTTATGACGGAGATGTTGTAGTAAGAGGATTAATCATCAGACATCTTGTATTACCAAATGGAATTGCCGAATCGGAAAAAGTTTTCAAATTTATTGCTGAGGAATTAAGTCCTAAGGTTCATATCTCATTGATGTCCCAGTACTATCCCACTAACAAAGCATATAAAGAGATTTTACTAGATAGAAAATTAAGAGTCTCGGAATATGAAAAAGCTATTGAGCTAATGGATAAATATGGTTTAACCAATGGCTGGATCCAGGAGATAGAAAGTAACGAGTATTACCGTCCTAATTTTAATGAAAGCAGAACAGACCCTTTTAAGAGATAATATTTATGCAAAGATCCTTGTTGTTCTTCTAATTTTCTTAATAGTGTATTCCAATCTTTCCCTAAGCATCGTAACAAATTTTGTCTTCAATATATAATCTTCTATTCCAAAGTTTAAAATCTTTTGAACACATTCCTTATCATCGGTGTTAGTTAAAACAACAATCGGAATATTTGAATTAAATGGATTAACTTTTTCTAGAAATTCGAGTCCACTAACTTTGGGCATATTAATATCAAGAAATACGATATGCGGTTTCTCTTTTTCAAAAAGTTCTAAACCTCTTTCGCCATTTGTAGCTTCAAAAACATTAAAATCATAATATCTTTGAAGCATTCGTTTTAGCAGTAGGCGAAATTGATCATCATCATCTACAACTAATGCTCTTTTCATAAAGATTCACGGTTTTTGTTACTTCATTATCGTAAAAATCAATTGATTCTTTAGAGATAAAAAGAGCATACTAATCTATTCTGCTGATAATTGTCATGTTCTGGTGATTGTAAATATCCTTACCTTCGGCACTATACATATAATCAATTCTATTTTTATAAAACTCTGTGATCTTACCCCTTACAATTTTAAGAGTGCTATTCATAAATTGATTCTGTTCTGTAAAACCTTCTCCAAGGATTGCAAAAGTTGCGGGTAACCATCGGGAAGGAAACATCGCTTTATACTTACCTGTCTTAAACTGATTTATTTCTTCATCGAATAGTTGTACAACTGCTATCTGCCCTTCTTTAGAATGATTAGAAAGATTTTTTTCTTTAAGAAATCTTTTAACGGCTTCTTTGTTAGGAACAATTAATGCGGTTGTGTAAGGTGACTGGTTATTATATAACATTACCTGATCAATATAAGGAGATATTTCGGTCAATGCTTCTTCAATACCTTCAGGGCTATATTTTTCGCCGTCGCTTCCAATTAGCAAACTTTTAAATCGTCCTAACACATAAAGGAAGCCATCGTTATCAAGATAACCCATATCGCCGGTATAAAGCCAGCCGTTTCTTAAAACTTCTGCAGATGCTTTTTCATTTTTCCAGTAACCGGCCATTACATTTTCTCCTTTAACCACAATCTCACCTTTTTGACCAACCGGTAAGGAATTTCCATTTTCATCACAAATTTTTACTTCGAGGTTTATAACAGGTTTTCCGGAAGATCCAAGTTTGTGAACCGCCGGAACATTTGCTGAAATAATAGGTGTTGCTTCGGATAAACCGTAACCCTGGAACATTGGAATTCCAATAGCATAGAAAAATTTTTGTAATTCAATATCTAATAATGCGCCACCGCCAATAAAAAATTCAAGCTTTCCGCCAAATCCTTCTCTAATTTTTTTGAAAAGTATTTTATCGTAGAGTGTGAGTAGAGGTTTTTTAAGTTTTTGCATTCCTCTACCTTTATTAAAACCTTCTTTGTTATAATCCATTGCAAATTTCAATGCTGAATTAAAAAGTTTTTCGACTTTATCACCTTTTTCGCGTATTCCTTTTTCAATATTCTTTCTGAAATTTTTTGCTAATGCCGGAACACTCAGTAAAAATGATGGTTTTATTTCCTTTATGTTAACGGGAATATTTTTTAATGTTTCTAATGGTGTACTTCCAATTTGAACGGATGCCATACTTGCGCCATTTTTCATTAAAGTATAAATACCCGCAACATGTGCAAAGCAATGATCCCATGGGAGTATTAAAAGTGACACATATGATTCCGGTATCGGTAAAAGGGCCGTTGCTTGCTCAACATTTGCTGTATAATTTCTATGAGTAAGCACAACACCTTTTGGATCCGCAGTAGTACCTGATGTATAAGAGATTGTTGCATAGTCGCTTTCTTTTATTGATTTCCACCTCTTTTCAAATTCCGGGAAATTTTGATTTAAGAATTCCTTTCCCTTAATTAATATTTCAGCAGAACTTATTTCATCTTCATCATAAGATTCTTTTGGATCCAGCAGTATTACTTTTTCAAGATCGGGTAAGTCATTTTTAATTTTTGCAATTTTATGATAATGATTTCTCGAAACTACAACCATTCTGGAACCGGAGTGAGCAATTCTGAATTTAAGATCATTTAGTTCATCTATTTTAACAGAGATCGGCACATTAACTGCACCGGAATACAAAATTCCAAGTTCCGCCATTACCCAATCATTTCTGCCTTCAGAAATAAGTGATATTCTGTCACCGTGGTTAATACCCAATGATATTAATCCGGCAGCAAATTGATGAACCATTTTATTCATCTCATCATATGAAATCCCTTCATACTGTTTACCGGTCTTTTCCCACATCAAAATATTTTTCGAATACTTTTTTACACTGTCTTCAAATAACTGCGGTAATGTTCTGTTAGGCATAGTGTAATTCCCATTTTTTTGATTACATGAAATATTATTCTAGGTCAACTAAAAGTCAAGAAATTATAAAAATTAAGATTTGATAAGAAGAGGAATTGTCGTTAAAGAAAAAGGCGGTGTTAAACCGCCTTCTTAAATGTTAGTTATACTAACGATTCTTTAGAGCGCCTGAATGCAGCGATGATGAAACCGATAACCATCAATATAACACCAATCCAAACCAGACTAATAAATGGTTTAATGCTTGCTTCAACTGTAAGAACTTCTTTTTTAACATTTGCACTATTAGATTGAGTATTTTCACTAAGATTGGAAATGTCCAGTTCAACCATTCCGGAACCCGCGTTCATATTCACAATTTCAAAGCGCAGATTTTTATCTTTCAACTCAGCCGCTTCGGGTCTTCTACCTTCACCCTGGATGACTAATGATGGTTTTACTGTGTATTCTTTTCCATCAGCAACTACTTTAAGAATTGCACCTATTTTGAATTCACCTCCACTGGACATTGAAGACATAGCATCTTTGGGCATTTCAAACGATTCAAAAGTTATTTTAACTCCGTTATAATCCGTGCTATTTCCTTTAGTTAAAGATACTGTATTGCCATGTGTATGTCCTTCTTCGTCACCTTCGGAGTAACCGACCGGAGCAACATAAAAATCTTTTGTTAGTCCAACTAATATATCCGGTTCGCGCATTAAGCTGTTATTAAACTCGGCTATAAACATTACTGGTTTTGCAACCTTTGTAGAACCGTTCTTAGTAATTTCAACATTGAATGCATATTTCTTTCCATTATCAATCGGTTCGTAACCTGTGAAAGATAAATCGTAACCAAATACATTATGTTTTTCGCCTTTTATAAGGTCAACCTGTTTATGGGCAGAATAACCACCGCTTAAAACAACTCCAATAAGAAAAACTGCGATGCCGATATGTGCAATGTATGCTCCAAGAAAACTTTTTCTTCCTTTCAATATCTTAAACATAATTTCGCCATTAACAAAGAGAGCAAATGCAGAAGAGAATAACAGAACAATCAACATTATTTCGCTAACACCACCAAGCAGAACAACTAATAGTGTTAATGCAAATGCAGCTATAAGAGAAAATTGAGATTGTTTCCAGAGATCTTTTTGTTCGGTCATCTTCCATTTAAGAAGTAAACTTCCGCCATTTAACAATCCGATTATAATTGCAATAGGAAGATTCAACTCGTTATAAAATTTTATTTCCACTGTTTGACCAAAAATTGGGGCACTGGTACCTACAACAACAATTATTGCAGATGCTAAAAGTGCAACCGCTCCGGTGAATAATGCCAGTTCTCGTGATAAAAGATTTTCTTCGTAAGTAAAATTATCTGTTAAATATTTCCATCGATAGATAACCATTCCGATACCAAGAACCGTAAACAACAATAAAAATATAACAAGGAAAAGATAGACGGTCATACCCGGATCTACGAACGAATGAACAGAAGCATCACCTAAAATTCCACTTCGAGTTAAAAATGTACTATACAATACTAAAACAAATGTCAAAATACTAAGAACAAGATTGGTCTTAACAAATCTTCCGGCTCCTTTATCCTGGGTTTTTCTCTGAACAAGAAGAGTATGAATAGAAGCAGCACCAACCAGCCATGGAACCAATGATGAATTTTCAACAGGGTCCCATCCCCAATATCCACCCCATCCCAATACACCATAAGCCCAGTATCCTCCTAACATAATTGCTAAACCAAGAACCATCGTTCCGCTTAAAACCCATGGGAGTGCTTGTTTAACCCAATCACTATATTCATTTTTTAATAATGCAGCAAACGCAAATGAAAAAGGAACTGCCGACATTGCAAATCCAACAAATAAAATTGGCGGATGTATTTGCATCCAGAAATTTTGAAGTAGCGGATTTAATCCTTTTCCCTGAATAATAAAATCATTTAATGATATATTGCTTGCAGCTAAGATTCCATGTAATTCGCTATTTATCTGCACAAACTGTTTATTCGATTGTGGGTCGCTGAACATGAATTGCTGCAGAGAGGACAATGAATAATAAGCCGGATTAATATTTTTTAGATCAATAAAATCCGGAGTTGCCCAGATATAAGTAAAGGGTGATTTTAACAGAGGATTAACCATAATAAGTAAAAATGTGAGGGCAAGACTGAAGATCATCATAACACGTGGTTCGAGATCGCCACGCTTAGAAGTATAATCCAGAAGGATTAAACCAATAATTGCAGTAAACAAAATCCAAAGCAAAAAGCTTCCTTCTTGACCGGCGTAAAAAGTAGATATCAATAAACCGAGAGGCAGGTCGCTTCCGCTGTAATTGTAAACATATTTATACTGATATTGATGAGTAAGAATTGCATGAAGAAGTAGAGCGCTTGCAGCAAGTACCATAATTGCTGTGGCATGAAATCCAATTCTTGCAAACGTCAAAGTATTCTGATAACCTCTAAAGGTTAGAAAATACATTACAATAGAAAAGACTCCGGTTAACAAAGCCAGAGTCAGGGCGATATTTCCGATCATATTAAGCTCCTAACTGCCCAACTTACGAGTTGGCATTTTGAACAGGTTGTTCCTGGTATTTGGATGGACATTTGGTTAGAATATCGGTAGCATGAAAAGCACCATTATGATATTTACCCGTTACAACAACACTTGTAGATGATTCAAAATTATTAGGGATTGTACCATGATAAATAACTTTCATCATGTTTCCCTGGTCATCTTTTAAATAAAATGAAAAAATATTATTCTGTTTATCTATCTCATAATTTCTTTCTTTTACCCAGCTACCTGTAGCTTTAATTGTTTTTTCCGACTGCATTACTTTAGTTACATTACTTTCATAACTAACATTTGTCTGTGTAAATAAATAAATCATTACACCAAGAAAGACAACAATAATAACACCACCGAACATATATTTATTTTTCATTTCTTAATTCTCCTTTAAAACTGATTTTTCTTTTTCTAATTCTTTTTCTATTGCTTTAAGTCGTTTATCAGTATTTAAAACAAACATAAAGATACCGAGCCATACAACAAGAACTATAAACATTACAATATATATTGAATTGCTTTCTAAAAAGCCGAAGAAACCATTTTCCAATTTTTACCTCAGTTTATTTCTTAACAAGATTTTCGTTAATGATTATTGATTTATATCTGATCTTCCACATCCACCAATACAAAATTGTGAATGCAATTAATGAAAGATAAAAAACCAATTGCATATTTGCATTCATCTTAAAATCAACAACAGGACCGGAAGTATCATCATTTGCAGAACCGGGATGTAATCCAACCATAATCCTTGGCATGATAAAAATGAAGAACGGAACTGTAAGAAAAGCGATAATAGAGTAAACTGCAGATAGTCTTGCACGCTTATCTTCATTTTCAATTGCAGAACGAAGCGCAAATAACGATCCATAAATTAAAAGTAAAATAAAGATACTTGTTTCTCTCGGGTCCCAATGCCAGAATGCACCCCACGTAAATTTTGCCCAAATAGAACCTGTAATGGTTGCAAGTATTGCGAAGACCATTCCTAACTGCAATGCTGCCGATGATTTTGCATCTTCATCTAAATTTTTATTTTTGAGATATCTTACTCCATAAACCATTGCCATTAAAAATGCAATAACTGCCAACCAAGCTGTTGGAACATGGAAAAATATTATTTTAGCTTTCTCTTCAAGTCCAGGTATTACAGGAAATTCATACCAGTTTGATGGCTGTGGTACAATGGGGAATGCAATTCCGGCTATAATCACGAATGTCATTAACAAGAAGAGTATAATCTTCCAGATCATTAAAACCTTTCTTAAGTAATTGATTTTCTATACAAATGTTGCTCAAAAATATAAAAGCTGTATCTCATTTCCAAAGATATTAGGTTGTATTAGCTGGTAAAAAGAAAGCATAAGTAACATTAATAGGACCTATCAATTCAAGATAATTCTAATTGATGCTTACTCCGACAAATTGGGCGATCGGTTTCGACAATCCGGATGAACATTGGTTACAAAATTATGTTTTCAAACCCTATTCCAAAGAATATGATTGGCACAAAACTTTATATTAGTTTATAAACGTAACACAAGAGGTATAAAATGAAAAGAATATTATCATTAGCATTAGTATTAACATTATTTGCTGCTTACTCATCATTATTAGCACAGACACAGGATCCCCCAAAGCCCAAAGAACATGGTAAAAAATTTGTTGATAATAATGGTGACGGTTACAACGATAACGCACCAGATCATGATGGAGATGGAATTCCGAACGGATTAGATCCAGACTGGCTGGCATTAAAGAACAAGAATGCCAAAGGGAAGTTTGTTGATTTAAATGGAGATGGAATTAAAGATAATCCTGGCAAAGGCAAAGGTAAAATGGGTAAAGGCGGATATGGACCGGCTGATGGCACCGGTAACAAAGGAGTTGGTCCAAAAGACGGAACAGGTAATAGCCATGGTGAACCCTCAACAACTCAGACCCAGACAAGGGGCGGAAAAAAGTGGGGCAAAAAATAATTCGTGCTAATTAATGTTGATTTAATTATTGTAGGGACTCTTTATGAGTCCCTTTTAATTACTGAGGATAAAAATGGAAACGTGTTGTGGTAAAAAAATAATCAAAAGTATTATAAAAGTTTTCTCGATAGCATTGTTATTCTCAAATATATCAATAGCTCAATGGACATTTGGAATATCAACCGATCAGGAATATAATTCCAATCCTTTTCGGTCACCTCTGGCAACTAAGTCATTTATTTCAACAGTCGATTTCGGACTGGAAAATGACCTCAACTCTTTTTCTATTGGATATTATGGAAGCTACATTAATTTTAATGAGTTGAGCGATAGAAATTTTTACTGGCATCAATTTGCCATCTGGAAAGATCTGGAAAATGGTACTTTTGGTTTATATGCAGAACAAAGGTTGAACCGGGAATTATATAATTATTTTGATTACACAAATTATACTGCCTATTACTTACAAAAATTTAACGTTTCCGATTTTTACTTTTCGGTTAATCCTCATTTAAGTTTATCCAAGTACGAGAACATCAGCATACTCGATAACCTGAAAGGATCATTGGCACTAAACCTTAATCACGGCTTTGAAACAGAAACAACATTAATTTTAGGTGGGACATTCACATATAAAAAGTACCTCGACCCTACACAATCCGGACAAATAACATATCTTAATGAATCGAATCAATTAGTTACAGAAAAATATACAGATAAGAATGTTTCATCAATTACACAAATTTTATCTTACTTAAGAGTTGCACAGTCCTTAGGCGATAAGACGGGAATAGCCGCACAATTTACCAATAGAAGTATAATAAACGGTTTTGCTAATCAGGTTAAAGAATTGAATATGATTTACGGAGATGAATCGGAAATTTTTGATGATCCGGTGAACTTTGAAGGCAATAGTATTGCTCTGGAGTTAACAAAAATTTTGGGCGAGGACTGGACATTCAAACTCGGCTATTACATTAATAATAAGTTTTATCCATCACAGGGAATTTATAACGCACTTTCAGAATATAATACCAACATAATGCGGACCGACGTGCAAAATATTTTCGATATCAATCTTAAAAAAAGCTTTCCGCTTAATGAGGCAGAAACAAAAAGTCTATCACTTAGATTGAATTATCAATACATCAACAATAAATCCAACAGCTATTGGTTTAAATACAATGGCAATTCATTTAATGTAGGATTAAGTCTTGAATTTTAGAGGAAAAAATGAAAAAGAATTTTAACTGGCGAGGTTTTACAAGTTTATATATAACTCTCTCTTTTATTATTATGGCAATCTCCGGTATTATCCTCTATTTTGCTCCTCCGGGTAGAATTGCTAACTGGTCCTACTGGAGATTCTTAGGACTCTTGAAAAGTCAGTGGCAAGCAATTCATACAATATTCACCTTCTTATTTATTATCGCTACCGGTTTTCATCTTTTCTTTAACTGGAAACCTTTTATTGCATATCTAAAAACAAAATTTGAAAGTAATGTTAAACTCAGAAAGGAATTATTAGTTTCTGCTCTGTTTGTAGTAATAATTTTTGTAATGACAATCTACGACTTTGTTCCTTTTAAAAATGTAATGGATCTTGGCGAAAATTTAAAGGACTCATGGTCAACCGAGAAAATGGAACCGCCCATTCCACATGCCGAAGATCAAACAATTACGGAATTTGCAAATACTATTAATATGCCGGTAGAAGAATTAAAGAACTCGCTAACCGCAAAGGGACTTAATATTCCCGACGAAAACACAACTATCAAAGAGATTGCTAAATTAAACAACATTTCACCAAGTGAAATTTACAATAATGTAAAGAGAGGAAATCAACAGGTAAATCAACCCGTTGGCGAAGGAAGAGGATACGGTAGAAAAACATTATCAGAAATTTGTGCTCAAAATAATATTAGCATAGAGGCAGCTATTGCTAATCTGAAAGCTCACGGAATAGAAGCTGAAGAAAATGAAAAGTTGAAAGACATTGCAACACGTTACAATTTATTACCAATTGATGTAGCAAACAAAGCTCTGGGAATTAAAAAAGAATCCGGAGAAATCTGAATCCATTTTATAAACTTTGCTTCAAATTAATTATTGATTTTTTGATTAAATTAAGGTTGAATAAGGAGTGTTGAAGTGAAGTTTATTAAAAATTTATTCATCCAGCCCAAAAATCTTATTCTAATTTTTGTAATAACTGCAACCATAATTATTTTATCTGTTATAATCGAATTGAATCAAAGCAAAAAGGAAATGCTTGATTTAATGCAGAAACAATCACACACATTGCTTGAATCAATGATCACATCTGGTAAAAATGCTCTACTATCCTACGACAAAATTGAAGATGAAATGAAAACGAGATTGCTAAATAATGCCGGGATGATAAAACTTCTATATCAAAAAAAAATTGTATCAAACTCTCTTCTTGAATCTATTGCCGATAAAAACAACATTTTTAGAATAAATATTTTCGATAGTGCCGGCAGAAAGATATTCTCTAGTCATAAAGAAATTCACACTGAATTACCCGAGAAAGAAAATCCAATCGATTATCTGGAACCGATTCTTGAACAGGAAACCGACACACTGATAATTGGAATTAAGCCATCCAGATATGGCGATGAGAAACGCTATGCGGTTGCTGTTGCCACTGGAGATGGCGGTGCAATTGTGGTAAATGTTGATGCAATGATGTTACTCGAATTCAGGAATCAGGTCGGTTTTGGAGTATTACTTAAAAGTATCTCCGAAAATGATCAGATAGAATACGTTGCATTACAGGATGAGGATGGTATTATAGCCGCATCAGGTAAACTTGACGACCTGGAATCAATCGAGTCATCGGATTTCCTGAAAAAAGGGATTGAAAGCGAAACTTACATGTGGCGTCTTGCCGAAGTTGATTCTACCAATGTATTTGAAGCCATTCATCCTTTTGAATATAAAGACGATATAATTGGTCTCTTCCGTTTAGGGTTATCTTTAGAGCCGATTAACGATATAAATGATACAATAATAAGACGACTGATAATACTTGGAATTGTACTTTTTATTTTCGGCTCTATAACAATAACATTAGTATTTGCAAGACAAAATTTTGCGCTTTTATCCAAAAAATTTAAAGCCATCGAAACATATGCAAAAGAAATTCTTGATAACGTTAGTGACGCAATAGTTGTGGTAGATAATAATTTTACAATCAAGTCATTCAATAATGCAGCATTACAAATTCTTGGCAAGGATGTAATATCTAACAAAAATTTATTCGAACTATTCGAAGCCAATAAGTGTGATCAAATAATGAAATCACCTTCGCAATTAGAAGAAGTAGAATGCAAGGTAAACGGTAGTAATAAAGTATTTCTGGTATCCAAAAGTGAATTTACGGACGAGCAAAAAGAAACAAATATAATTCTTGTAATAAGAGATTTGACAGAAGTAAAAAAACTTGAAAATCAAATTCAAAGAAAAGAGCGGATGGCAGAAATGGGTGAGCTTGCATCATCAGTAGCCCACGAAATAAGAAATCCTCTAAATGCAATTGGCACAATTACACAGCAGCTCGGCAAAGATTTTGAGCCCAAGAATAATACAGCAGAATTTAGCGAGCTTACAAAACTTGTATATAAAGAAGTAAGAAGAATAAACGACACAATAGAAAATTTTTTGAAATTTGCTCGGCCACAACCGATTAACCCGCAATTGTTCTCTACAAAGGAATTCTTCGAAAGTTTGTCCAAGCAATATTCGGCATTACTAAATGATAAGATGATCAAGCTGAGCATTAACGAATACTGGACGGGTAATGTTGTATGGGATATTACACAAATGAAACAGGTTTTCATCAATCTATTTGAAAATTCGATCGATGCAGTAAAGCAGAATGGAGAAATAACAATTGATGTAAAAGAAACTTCATCCGAAACAGTTGAAATAAAATTCAAGGATAACGGACCGGGCATTTCAAAAGATGTTCAGAACAAAATCTTTAATTTGTACTTCACAACAAAATCGAATGGAAGCGGTATAGGTCTAAGCATTGTTCAGAAAATAATTTCGGAACATAACGGTTCTGTTAATGTTTATAGCGAACCCGGTACCGGAACCGAATTTATTATAACAATACCAAAGAAATTAGTTTAGGTGTTAAATGAGCAACTTATCAATTTTACTTATTGACGACGAAGATTCTCAATTACAATCTCTCAAAACCTTTCTATCCAAAAGGGAATTTAAAATATTTACCGCAAGTGATGGCGAAAGCGGTATTAAAATTGTCCGCGATAACGTAATTGATGTTGTCTTAACAGATTTCAAAATGCCGGGAATGGATGGTCATACTGTTTTGAAAAATGTTAAGTCAATTAATCCAGAAATTGATATAGTTGTTATGACCGCTTTTGGTACAATTGAAAGTGCGGTTAGTCTTATGAAAGATGGAGCATTCGACTATTTAACAAAGCCGATTGACCTTGACGAGCTGGAAAATATTTTAAGCCGAATTAGAGAAAGAAGGTTTTTGTTATCAGAGAACAAATTATTAAGAGAGCAACTTCAGGATAAATTCCGCTTCGAGTCAATTATCTCTCGTTCCAAACCAATGGAAATTGTATTAAGCACAGCAGCACGAGTAGCCCAGACTAAATCAACAGCATTAATCAGAGGTGAAAGCGGAACTGGTAAAGAATTAATTGCTAAAGCAATCCACTTTGCAAGTCCGCGCAAAAACAAACCTTTTATCACGGTTAATGTTGCATCATTATCAGAAAATCTTTTAGAGAGCGAACTATTCGGCCACGAGAAGGGTTCGTTCACCGGTGCAATCAATCAGCGGATCGGTAGATTTGAAGAAGCTGACGGCGGAACTATTTTTATTGATGAGGTTGGCGAAATCCCCCTCCCGATACAGGTTAAATTATTAAGAGCGATTCAATTCGGAGAAGTCCAGAGAATTGGTAGTAACACAACATTAAAAACAGATGTTAGAATAATTGCTGCAACACACAGAGATCTCGAAGAGATGATTAAGATGAACGAATTCCGCGAAGATCTTTTTTACAGGTTGAATGTTGTAACAATAAATCTTCCACCCCTTCGCCAGCGTAAAGACGACATACCTTTACTTGTTGATCATTTCATACAAAAATATTCTGCAACAATCGGTAAACAGGTAACAGGTATATCTAAGGAAGCTCTGGATCAATTAATTAAATACGATTTCCCCGGCAACATACGCGAACTTGAAAATATGATTGAGCGTGCTATCGTCTTAACAAGAGATCAGATAATTACAAAAGACGATTTGCCCATTACTTTAAATGAAAAGAACAATCTTCGCGCTTTTAATCCTTACGACCTTGAAGATAGTTATGAAACTAAAATGAAATTATTTGAGAAAGCTTTAATTTCCGAAGCATTAAGCCGGACTAATGGAAATAAAAGCGCAGCAGCACGGTTATTAGGAATTACTGAAAGGCATTTAAGATCCCGTTTGGAAAGATTAGATTGATTTCTCTAAATTGAACAACAAATTCAGAACTGTTTCGTCTAAAAATCCGGGGGTTTTAAATTTTATAGCATTCTCGGTCAATTGAGGAAAAAGTGTCCGGACAAAATCCTTTAAAGCGGATATTCGACTTATATACTTCCGATCTCAGTTATCAGGAGATTGAACGGCTTGTTAAAAAAGAAGCCAATGAAGTTTATGAATTCTTCAAAGCCGACATTCCTAAACCGGATCAGTCCAAAACTAAATTCGTTCGCGGTTTAATTTTTATCCGAAGTTTATTTAATGCATTCCTTTTAAAACTTACCCCGGCCAGAAGAATTTTCTTTTTGATTTCCCTTTTATTTTTTCTTGTTGGATACTCACAGGATAATCCATTATACATCTTTACTGCTTACTTAATCTCTATACTTCTATTGGCGTTTGAACTTGCTGATAAATTGACTGCCAAAAACGAATTAGAAGTTGCACGTAAAATTCAATTCGACTTAATACCAAAGAATATTTCCAGCATCCAGGGTTATGATATTGCAACATACTACGAGCCGGCAAGAGAAGTAGGCGGTGATTATTTTGATGTTATAGAGACCCCTGAAAGGACATTTATAATTGTTGGCGATATTTCCGGTAAAGGAATTGCTGCTGCACTTTATATGGTACGCGTTCAGTCAATTATCTATTCATTAATCGATTCTTATTCCGGCATCAAAGATATTGTAATCAATCTAAAAAAATATTTTTCAAAAAATTTGCGTCGCGAATTTTTTCTTACTCTTACAATTGCATCATTGGAAAAAGACGGAACAATAAAAATTGCAAGAGCAGGTCATCCGCCGACATTTCATTATAAGAATAGATCAAAAGAAATGTCTGTAGTTAATCCGACCGGCATGGGAATTGGACTTAACGACAAAGGATTGTTTGAACAAACATTAGAAGAATTAACATTCTTACCGGAGAAAAATGATATTGTACTTTTTTATTCTGATGGATTAACCGAAACAATGAACACTATCAGAGATCAGCTGGGCGAAGAAAACGTAAAAAGGATTATCAAAAATAATTCTGATAAATCTGCAGAGGAAATTAAAAGAGCATTATTAAATGCGGTGGAAACATTCCGTGGTGCAGCTTCTCAACATGACGACATTACAATTGTAATTCTAAAAACTAACTAATCCACTTCGAAGATATGAAATTCTTCATCTGGTGGTCTTATATCATCATACAATCTTTTTAATGAATTCATTGCTGCCTGATTTCCCCTTTGTGCTGCCTGACGATAATATCTTACAGATAAAGCTCTATTCTCTTTAACACCAAGACCTTTTTCATAACATAAACCAAGATATGCCTGGCCTAAGACAGAACCATTATTAGCGGAATTTATAAGCAGCTTAATATTTTTTTCTACATCAATGTTATTAGGATTTTCTGAAACTGTAATAAAAGAAATTCTAACTTCGGCTTCTTTACTTCCCATATCTTTGGCCATTTTCCAGTACTCTACTGCTTTCTCACGGCTCTTTTCTACCAATGAACCCGAACTATATAAAAGTCCTAATTCAATCATAGAAGGGACATGTTTTTTGCTTACGGCAGTTCTTAAAAAATCGAGAGCTTGTTTTTCTGTAATCTGATTATTGTAACCCAGCGCAGCCATACCTGCCCAAACAAACATCGATTCTGCATCTCCGGTTTTTATTTTTTCTTTCAGCAAATTAGAAAATTTTTCGTCCTGTAAAAGTCTGAATAGATTTTCTCCGGCTTTAAACGAACCTAACCTGTATGCTCTAAGATAATTTGATGCTGCTGAAATTATATTTTCATTCATCAGAATTCCACGTTCTAAACTTTTACCGATTATAAACAGCGCTTCTGGACTTCCATTATCAGCCGCAAAATTTAATATTCCCATTCCAGTAGTATCTTTTAATCCGAGATTCTCATTAAAGTCATCCAGCCCGAACATTCTTTTTAATTCTTTGCTGTTCTTATTCAACAACCCATTAACATATTGTTCGTTGTCCTTTTCATTTTCGGACTTATCAAAGTCGTAAAAGTCCAGATCCCAATTCGGATTAATAATTTTAGCCGTTTCATCGTTTACGACCGATCCATTTTCTTTAGTACTCTTTTCATCAACGTAAATAAAATTCATTTTTTCAAATTGCTTAAGAATTTCTTTTGCAGGTGCAAAACCGGCTTTAGCAGATTTGTTAAACCACTTATATGATTCGTTAAGATTTCTATTTACGGTAAGATTGTCCGTTAATAAAATTCCATATGCAAATTGGGCTTCGGGTAAACCTGATTCTCCGGCACTTTTAAAATTTACATACGCTTCAAAAGGATTCCATGGAACTCCAATACCATTATAAAGAAGTATTCCGTAATTATACCTTGCCGAAGGAAGATTTTGATCAACTGCTTTTCTAATCCAGTAAACTGCTTTAACTGTATCCGCGGGAAAACCCTGACCGATTAAATATCTAATTCCAAGTTCATGTTGTGCAAATGGATCGCCGCGGTTTGCTTCTGTTGTTAATAAATAACCGGCAAGTAAAGAATAAGAAGGATATTTTGCTTTGAAGATTGATGGCCTGAATAAACGATTGTCTTTGAATGCTTCACTCCTGGTTGAATCCTGAGCATAGCATAGTGTAGCAATTAATAACAGTATTACTGTTTTGCGGAACAATTTAATCCCTGGGTTTAAAGATGAGGTTAAAATTTAGTAGAGCCATTTTTTTAAAACAAAATGATTTTTGCTGTCTCTCCGTTCATAGGTGAGTTCATCCATAAGTTGTTTCATAATATATAATCCCATTCCGCTCTCTGGAAGATTATTAATGTCTTTGGGATCAAAGTCGAGATTGGGAATAGAGAAATTATTATTCGGCTCACCTTCATCAACAATTTCCATCTCAATTAGTTTATTATCAATTCTCAGCTTTACACAGATGCTTTTATTCTTTTGTTCCTTGTAAGCATGCTTTATAATATTATTTATGCTTTCCATTATACAGATTTCAAAAGCATTTAGAATATAAGGTTCTACACCCTGATCTTCTAATATTGTGCGGACATCATCATTAACCTTAGCAACATTGTCGTAATCGCTCAATATTTTTATTTCGAATTCCTTCAAATGAGCTATTCTGTTTTTGTTTCGATCTAAATATAAAAAAGTGTTTAATCAAGGACAAAGTTTTGAAAGGTCTTAACTTTAATAATGTTGAAATTGGCAGAGTCGAGGCATGCCTCGACTCTTTTATTTAATTGTAAAGAAAGTGAAAGGTTTTACTATTTGCTTTCCGGTTCTTTTGTTTTGCAAGTAGAAATACCAAATGGTAAATAAGCCGGGCACACACCCGTTAGTGCTGTAAATAATGGTATTATTCCTATTAATCCCCACCATGATTGAAAATTAATTCCAAGAGCAATTATTACAAGTCCGGCAACTATTCTTAGAATCTTATCTGAACCGCCAACATTTTTTTTCATAAATATTCTCCTCTGTTTTGGTTATGATTAGATATTCTATTCATAAAAAGGATTCACCATTTATTTTAGAAGAACCATTTTATTTGTTTTTGAAAAACCATTTACCCTGATATTATAAAAATAGATTCCGCTCGGTAATTCTCCATTTTCAATTCGCCATTCGCAATTATAGCTCCCCGGCTGTTTAAATTCGTCTACTAGTGTTGTTAATTCTCTACCTAATGTGTCGTAAACTTTTAATTGTACATGACCACCAACCGATAACTGATAACTGATAACGGTATTTGGATTAAACGGATTAGGATAATTTTGATATAGAACGATTTCTGTTGGTAACTGATCCGTTATATTAACCGAGGTTGGATTTACAAATTTTTTATCGATTAGTTTCCATAGTTCTTCGCGGTTACCGTCATAACCCAATGCCCAGATTCCAACTCCGTATAAGTTCTTTTGAATTGCCAGATTGTATTTCATTTCCAGACTCGTTGAGTCATCGTACCAGACTTGATTCCATCCATTGTTATTCCATCTAATCCACGGAGTATTAGAAATGTTATCCCACAATTTTTCATATTGGGAGTAATCGGAAATAACCTCGCGGTAACGGACAATCTTCTGCCAATCGTTGTTAGTGCTATCGCTATTAAATGGTTTTACGTTTGCATAAGGTTGGTTGGAATTTGTTTTCCAGTAGTTTCCATAATAAGGAACACCTAAAATAATTTTGGAAGGCGGAACGTCTTTGTATTCATCATTTATAGAATTTGTAACACTAATAAACTGACCTGTTAATGGTGCCGATGGACCAGTTGTATTAGCCCAGCTTCCCCAATAATCATAATTCATTACAAATAAGTAGTGGGAATGTTCTGCTAATCCCGCAAAGTTCCATTGGTTCAATCCATAAGATGGAGTTGCAAAAGAAATTTCGTATGCCGGATTAAATCTGAAATGTTCTTTCATATGCATCATGAATGCTACCGAAGCATACTTCTTATCATTCTCATCGCGCAAGTTTTCGAAATCGATGTTAACGCCATCGAGTCCTGATGTTAACATGATTAGTCTTATGTTCTCAAATAGCTTGGTTCTAATTCCATTATCCGTCATTAACCGGTGGATATCCTCGCCATTGAATGAAGTAACCGTCATAATAACCTTAACACCGTTCGAATGAGCGCTTTCAATTACATCGTCCCATGGCCAGCCGAATGGATTTGTTAAATTACCGTCTCTATCTGCTTCGAAGGAAAATAGAGCAATATGTGTAAGGAAATTATATTTTATGAATTGATGATAACCCGCAGCATATTCCCACCACGGTAAATAACCGAATACTGCCCGACTTAACTTTGATGCGGTCAATTTCTCCACATGGTTTGTGTTAACACTTTCTATGTGTCGGTTTAATGAAATTGATTTTTTATGGTAATCATTTTCGAATTGATGGAGTGATTGTGCAAAAGAGAGTGAAGTAATCAATAACAGAATAATTATTTTTTTCATTATTGCCTTAAATAATTCCATTAAAAGATAGGAAATTTCTGAGAGAAAAAAAGAGCTATAATATTCTCATTAATGCGTTCTGTCATTCTGAGGGAATGAGACGAAGTTGAACGACAGAAGAATCTCAAACAAACACATACTCGATTACTACATTAAAAAAAATAATAGATTCTTCACTTCGTTCAGAATGACAATTGTGTTATGTCATTCTGAATTTATTTCAGAATCTGCGGACTAACTGGAACGTAGTTACCGGATCCCCATAAAGCGGGGTAAACAAGTCCGGCATGACTGGTGCATCAGGTTATTCTGATGAAAATCAGAATTTTCGAGAAAGAAGAGAGTAATTTTTAAAGAAATTATTTAGTTATAATAAATTTCTTTGTTGCTTTATAATCTCCGGCTTTAAGTTGATAAAAATAGATACCGCTGGTTAATTTGCTTCCGTCAAATGTAATCTCATGATAACCCGCATTAAGATTTCCATTTAACAACTCTGCAACATTTTCTCCGAGTAGATTAAAGACGCTTATAGAAACATATGTTGAAAATGGTAATGAGAACCTTATTGTTGTAGTCGGGTTAAACGGATTTGGATAGTTCTGCTCTAACACGAACTGTTTTACTTCATCAAGTTTTACTTCAACTTCAGGGGAGTAATCGAATGTCCCGTCGAAATCAATTTGTTTTAGCCGGTACTTAAAAGTAACATCCCCGAGCGGCTGATCAGTATAAGAATAATTTTTAGGCGAGTTACTGTTTCCATAACCCTGAATAAAACCGATCTTCTTCCAGTCACTGTTTGAACATTTACGCTCAACATCGAATCCGTAATTGTTTACTTCTGTAGCAGTGGACCAGTTTAGTTTTACTTTTTCTTTTTCAACAAGTGCCTTGAACATTGTAAGTTCAACTGGAAGAGGATTTGCAGAACTATTCGCACCAAAATAAAAAGAATTTGAAAGTGTTGTTGCTGTTAATCCAGTTCTATTAACTTGAGGATTCACTGCTGTTCCGCTTCCATTCTGAGAAGTACCAACAGCATCATTCGCTCTGATTAAACGTAGATCAGATACAGTATTTATACCGGGAATACCACTTCCCTGAATTCTTAAACTAAAGTTAGTTGTACCAGATAAACCATCTGCTGCAGAAATTGTCCAGTACATATTATGGCGTCTGTTAACATTTATACTGCCATCACTAAATGATGTGATATCAGTATATCCAGATTGATTAGAGTGTTGTATGGAAATCGTACCACCCCCGCTCGAAGTAGTGATACAACCGATCCATACGTTACGATTATTATTAGAATTACCGAAGGGAAATAGTCCGGTGGCTTCACCAATTGTTATTGTTTTTGAATTTTCAATCCATCTTTTTAATGTACCACTTCCAACAATAAAACCAGAAGTCCATGAAAGATTTCCAACTTGTGTACTGCCTGTTCCAGTTCCGATTGTTAACGTATTATTATTTAAATCAACATTTCCAGATGTCATTGTTAAAGTTGCATCGCCATTTATTGTAAGATCATTATTGAGGGAAATACCGCTAGCATTATTTATTGTAAAATTAATTTTGTTACTAATTGTACCGCTAGATTTTGTTAAAGTTTGCGATGAAGTACCAACAAATGCAATCGTTCCAGAACCAGTGCTGGTTTCTGTGATAGTACCGCCACTCATAGAAAAATTACCATTTAAATTTAATATCGTATTTCCAGCTCCATTACTAAAATTTAATGTCCCACCACTAATAGCAAGATTTCCACCAACAGAAATTGTCAAATTACTGCTTGAGGTTAATCTTAGTTCACTCGCTTGAGTATTTTGAATTGTGAAATTTCCGTTTATTGTGCTAATATTTCCTCCAAACTGAACACTCCCCGGATCAGATGTAAAATTAATTATTAGATTTCCAAAAGTTATACCAGATGGACCTGTTGTATTGGAGTTGTTAATTTCAACAGTACTATTTGATGCAAAACTTTCATTTCCAGCAAATACAGTTGTTCCATAACCAGAAGTATTATTATGCTTATACGTACCCCCATTATCGATTTGAAAAGTTGGCGTGGATGTAAAAGTAATTGCAGCATTTGATATTAGCACTCCTCCATTTTCAATTTGTAATTTAACCCCTGACCCACCACTGATCGACCATCCAGTTGTTACTGTCATTGTGTGGCCATTTTGAATTACAAAATGTTGATTATTGGTCGTAAAATTTGATGGACTGGTACCCCCTCCTGTCCTAATTGTATTCCAATTTGCTAAAATAGTTGGGTCGCCACTTGTTTGAGAATAATAAATTGTTTGAGAAACAATTAATGAAGGAATTAATAATGCGAGTAGTAAAATCTTTTTCATACCCACCCCGTAGGTAATATATATTGCAAATCGTTGAT
>Ga0067045_1028363_pt1 | contig 35445 bp, 34 predicted proteins | sample TerdegcTABiofilm_FD_59184 | JGI IMG/M metagenome (GOLD analysis project Ga0067045, IMG submission 59184) | Combined Assembly of (Gp0054472, Gp0054536) Wastewater bioreactor microbial communities from Singapore -Terephthalate degrading...
GGGGTCCAGGGGGGAAACCTTTTTCAAAAGGTTTCCCCCCTGGTCGCCGCCTCTTCCCGGCTACTTGCTTTTCGGAGCCAAGTCCTTAATTCAAAGCCCTCGTCACCACGAACAACCCGCGACGGGAAGGAATGCGGCCCGTCGCCGGAGAAAATCATGTCCTTTTCGAGTGTTATCCATATCGAGGGCGCCCGCCAGCACAACCTGAAGAATCTGACCCTGGACATTCCCCGGGACAAGCTGGTGGTCGTGTGCGGTCCGAGCGGTTCGGGCAAGTCCACCCTGGCCTTCGACATCGTGTACGCCGAGGGCCAGAGGCGCTACGTGGAGTCGCTGTCGGCCTACGCCCGGCAGTTCCTGCCCCAGCTCGACAAGCCCCAGGTGGACAAGATCGAGGGCCTGTCCCCGGCCATCTCCCTGGAGCAGCAGTCGGCCACCAGAAACCCCCGCTCCACCGTGGGCACCGTGACCGAGATCCACGATTTCCTGCGCGTGTTCTTCGCCCGTCTCGGCCGGCCCCACTGCCCGGGCTGCGGCCGGCCCATCCAGGCCCGCACCCTGGACGAGATCATCGCCGACCTCATGGCCCTGCCCGAGGGCGCGAAACTGATCCTCATGGCCCCGCTGGTGGAGCACCAGAAGGGCACCCAGGCCGACCGCCTGTCCAAGCTCAAGGCCCAGGGGTTCGTGCGCGTCCGGGTGGACGGCGGGGTCACGGGTCTGGACCCGCTGCCGGAACTGGAAAAAAACAAGCGCCACACCCTGGATCTGGTGGTGGACCGGCTGGTGGTCAAGCCGGACATCCGGTCCCGGCTGGCCGATTCCGTGGAGCTGGCCTTGAGCCACGGCCAGGGGCGGCTGACGGTCTCCGTGGTCGGCGAGAAGGCGGACCGGGTCTTTTCCACCCGGAGTTCGTGCCCGGACTGCGGCATAAGCGTGCCCACACCCACGCCGCAGCTTTTCTCCTTCAACTCCCCCCAGGGCGCGTGCCCCTCCTGCGCCGGCATCGGCGCGGTGGAATACTACGAGCCGGCGCTTCTGGCCCCCAACAAGGGCCTGTCCCTGCGCCAGGGGGCCGTTTTGCCCTGGCGCGGCGAGCGCGTCCTGGCCCGACACCGCCGCGACCTGGAGTCCGTGGGCAAACGCCACGGCTTCACCCTGGACACGCCCCTTGCGGACTATTCCCCCGAGGCCACCCAGGCCCTTTTTTTCGGGGACCCGGCCGCGTCCTTCGAGGGCGTGGTCAATGTATTGGAGCGCGGCCAGTCCATGGGGCCGATCTGGCGCGACGAGCTGGCCCGCTACCGGCAAAGCCGGCCCTGCCCGGCCTGCGGCGGGGCCAGGCTGCGGCCCGAGGCCCTGGCGGTCAGGGTCGAGGGGCTCAGCATCCACGAATTCTGCACCCTGCCCATAGAGCGGGCGCTTTCCTGGCTGGACGGCCTGACGTTTGGCGGCGCGGCGGCCGTGGTGGCCGTGCCGCTTTTGAAGGAGCTGACCCACCGCCTGCGGTTTCTGGCCGGGGTGGGCCTGGACTACCTGTGTCTGGCCCGGAACATGGCCACCCTGTCGGGCGGCGAGGCCCAGCGCATCCGGCTGGCCGGGCAGCTCGGATCGGGGCTGGTGGGCGTGACCTACGTGCTCGACGAACCGAGCATCGGCCTGCACCCCCGGGACAACGCCCGGCTCCTGGAGACCTTGCGCAGCCTGCAGAGCCGGGGCAACACGGTGCTGGTGGTCGAACACGACGAGGCCACCATCAAGAGCGCGGACCACGTCATCGAGCTTGGGCCCGGATCGGGCTGGCTGGGCGGCGAGATCGTCTACCAGGGCGACGTGGCCGGCATGATGGAGGACGGGTCATCCCTGACCGGCAAGTTTTTGCGCGGCGACCTGGTCATCGGGCGGCCCGAGAAGCGCCGCAAGCCAGCGGGCCATCTGGCCCTGCGCGGGGTCCGGACCAACAACCTGAAGAACCTGGACTGCCGCATCCCCCTGGGCTGCCTGACCTGCGTCACGGGCGTGTCCGGCTCTGGAAAAAGCTCGCTGGTGGTGGACACCCTGTACAAGCACCTGGCCCTGGCCCGGGGCATCAAGGTGGACTCGCCGGGCGAGATCGGCGGCATCGAGGGGGCGGCCGCCATCGAAAAGATCGTGGCCATCGACCAGACCCCCATCGGCCGCACCCCGCGCTCCAACCCGGCCACCTACACCAAGATCTTCGACGAGATCCGAAACATCTTCGCCGCCACGCAGGACGCCCGCAAGCGCGGCTACAAACCCGGCCGGTTCAGCTTCAACGTCAGCGGCGGCCGGTGCGAGGCCTGTTCCGGGGACGGCCAGATACGGATGGAGATGCATTTTCTGCCGGACATCTTCGTGACCTGCGAGGTCTGCGGCGGCCTGCGCTACAACCGGGAGACCCTGGAGGTGCGCTACAAGGGCAAGAACATCTCCGAGGTCCTGGACATGACCGTGCGCCAGGCCGGGGAGTTCTTCGAGAACTATCCGGCCCTCAAGCGCCGGCTGGACGTGCTGGGCGAGGTGGGGCTGGAGTACCTGCGCCTGGGGCAGCCGGCCACCACCCTGTCCGGGGGCGAGGCCCAGCGCATCAAGATATCCCGGGAACTCGGCAAGCGCAGCCTGCCCGGGACCCTGTACATCCTGGACGAGCCGACCACGGGCCTGCACATGGTGGAGGTGGGCAAGCTGATCGCGGTGCTGCAAAAGCTGGTGGACCGGGGGGCCAGCGTGGTGGTCATCGAGCACAACACGGACGTGATCCTGGCCGCGGACCACGTCATCGACCTGGGTCCGGGCGGCGGCGAGGCCGGGGGGCGCATCGTGTCCCAGGGCACGCCCGAACAGGTCATGGCCGATCCGAAGTCCGTCACCGGGAGATTTCTGGTGTAGGAACGAAAAGCGCCCCGGGACGGACGTCCCGGGGCGCGGAAAAACCGGCGGCGCGGCGGGGCTACTGCTCGACCACCACGGCCTTGACGATCTTGACCGGCATGACCGGCACGTTCTCGTGGAATCCCTTGGTCATGGTCGGCACGCCCTTGATGGCGTCCACGACCTCCTTGCCCTCCACCACCTTGCCGAACACCGCGTATCCCCAGCCCTGCGCGGTCTTGGCCGTGTGGTTCAGAAAGCCGTTGTCCGCCACGTTGATGAAAAACTGGGCCGTGGCCGAATCCGGGTCCATGGTCCGGGCCATGGCCACGGTGTAGGCGTCGTTTTTAAGCCCGTTGTCGGCCTCGTTTTTGATCGGCTCGTGGGTCTTTTTTTCCTTCATGGACTCGTCCATGCCCCCGCCCTGGATCATGAAGCCGTTTATGACCCGGTGGAAGACCAGCCCGTCGTAGAACCCCTCCTTGACGTAGGTCAGGAAGTTCTCGGCGGTCACCGGGGCCTTGTCCTTGTCCAGTTCGATGACGATATTTCCCTTGCTCGTTTCCAGTCTGACCACGGGGTTGCTCCCTTTGGCCCGGGCCGGAGCTGTCCAGCCCAGGGTTGCGCCCACGACCAGCCAGGCCGCGAGGACGCCCAGGGCCAGCCGAGAAAGGCCGATGTATTTCGCGTTCATGTTCCCCTCCGTTGAAGATGCCCTCCCTATCCTAGATTCCCGCCGCCGTCGAGGCCCGGCGAAGATCCGCCGCCGTGTTGCCATGTCCCTGTAACCATGTTACATGTGACGCAGTACTCCCACAACACCCTACCAGGCGCACAGTCATGCCCGCGAAACGAAAACCGGCGTACAAGGTCATCATCTATCCCGACTGGTGCAAGGGCTGCGGCATCTGCGCCGCCTTCTGTCCCAAGAAAGTCCTGGGCATCGATCATCAGGGCAAGGCCCGGGTGGAGCACGAGGAAAACTGCATCAATTGCGGTTATTGTGAATTGCACTGTCCGGACTTCGCCATCGTGGTCGTCCCCCGGGACCAGGATGCGTCCGCCGAAGCCGCCCCGGTCCCCTCCGATCCCGCCAAACCGCAAGCCACGTAGGACACCATGGCCGCCACGCAGCGAAAGAAACGAACCGAGGCCTTCCTTCTGGGCAACGAGGCCGTGGCCGAGGGCGCGCTCCTGGCCGGATGCACGTTTTTCGCCGGCTATCCCATCACCCCGTCCACCGAGATCATGGAGGTCATGGCCAGACGCCTGCCCCATGTGGACAACGGGGTCTTCCTCCAGATGGAGGACGAGATCGCCTCGGCCGGCGCGATCATCGGCGCGTCCCTGGCCGGCCGCAAGGCCATGACCGCCACCTCGGGCCCCGGCTTCTCGCTCATGCAGGAGCAGATCGGCTACGCCTGCATGACCGAGACCCCGCTGGTCATCGTGGACGTCATGCGCGGCGGGGCCAGCACCGGGCTGCCCACCTCGCCGGGCCAGGGCGACGTGCAGCAGGCCCGCTGGGGGGCCCACGGCGACCGCCCGATCATCGTCTTTTCGGCCTCCGACGTGCGCGAGTGCCTGGAGATGACCGTCGCCGCCTTCAACTACGCCGAGAAGTACCGCACCCCGGTCATCCTGCTCCTCGACGAGATCACCGCCCACACCCGGGAAAAGATCGAGATCCCCTTTCCCGGGGAAATCCAGGTCTACAACCGGCTGCTGCCCACCATGCCCCCGGAATGGTACAAGCCCTACGAGGAGACCGTGCGCGGCGTACCGCCCATGCCGGCCATCGGGTCGGGCTACCGGTTCCACGTCACCGGCCTGACCCACGACCATATGGGCTTTCCCACCTCCCGCCCGGACGAGGTCAAGGCCGCCACGGAACGCATCTTCCGCAAGATCGACCGGTTTTTCCACGACATCCAGATCGTGGACCAGGACCTGACCGAGGACGCGGACACCCTGGTCATCGCCTACGGCTGCGTGGCCCGTTCGGCCCGGCTGGCCGTGCGCCAGGCCCGGGAGGCCGGGGTCAGGGCCGGGCTTTTGTCCCTAAAGACCCTGTTCCCCTTCCCCCGGACCCATGTGGAAAGGCTGCTTCGGACCTGCAAGCTGGTCCTGGTCCCGGAGATGAACATGGGGCAGATCTCCCGGGAGGTGAAGCGGGTCAACTGCGGCATCACCACCATCCGGACCCTCAACCGCGTCGACGGCCAGATCATCACCCCGTCGCAGATACTCAAGGAAATCGCGTGACGCCATGGCCGAAGTCACCCAGCTCATCCACCGCTACCTGCGCCACAACAAGAAGTTTCCCCTGGTCTTCTGTCCCGGCTGCGGCATCGGCATCGTCCTGGGGTCGCTGGTACGCAGCGTCCACGCCCTGGGCATCCCCAAGGACGACATGGTCCTGGTGGCCGGCATCGGCTGTTCGGGCCGCATCGCGGCCTACGTGGACTTCAACACCGTGCATGCCACCCACGGCCGGGCCCTGACCCTGGCCACGGGCATCAAGATGTCCAACCCGCGCCTGACGGTGCTTGCGGTCATGGGCGACGGCGACGCCCTGTCCATCGGCGGCAACCACCTGATCCACGCCGCGCGGCGCAACATCGGGGTCACCGCCCTGGTCATCAACAACTTCATCTACGGCATGACCGGCGGGCAATGCTCCTCCACCACCCCGCCCGGGTCCTACACCCACACCTCGCCCTTCGGGCAGATGGAAAAGTCCTTCGACGTGGCGGAGATGGCCACGGCCGCCGGGGCCAACGGGGTCTACCGGGGCACGGTGTTCCACGCCAAGGTCCTGGACGGGCTGTTGCAGCGGGCCATGACCCGGCCGGGGTTCAATCTGGTGGAGGCCTTAAGCCCCTGCTTCACCCAGTACGGCCGGGGCAACGCGTTCAAGTCGCCGGTGGAGATGTACCGTTGGCTTCGGGACAACGTCCTGCCCCGCGAGACCTACGACAAGCTTGAGGACAAGACCGGCAGGCTGCCCATGGGGGTCTTTCTGGAGCGCGACGAACCGGGGCTGGAGACGCGCCACGAGGCCATGCGCGCCCGCCTGCGGCACAAGGAGGCCTCGGCATGAAAGAGCCCGTCGCGCTGGATCGGTTCGAGATACGTCTGTCCGGGCTCGGCGGCCAGGGCATCCTGACCCTGGGCAAGCTTCTGGGCCACGCCCTGGCCCTGGGCCACGGCTATTACGTCACCCAGACCCAGAGCTACGGCCCCGAGGCCCGGGGCGGGGCCAGCCGGGCCGACCTGGTGGTCAGCTCCACGCCCATCAGCTACCCCAAGACCGAACGCCTGGACCTTCTGGTGGCCCTGAGCCAGGAGGCCTGCAACAGCTACCACCACCTGCTCAAGCCCGCAGGCGTGCTCCTGGTGGATACCGGCCTGGTCAGGCAGGTCCCGACCAACGTCTATCTGGGCCTGCCGTTCACGGATCTGGCCCTCGAGCGAGTCAAGGTCCCCCAGGCCACGAACGTGGTGGCGCTTGGGGCCGTGACCTTCCTTTTGCCCTTCGCCCGGCGCGAGGTCATGCGCAAGAGCCTCCTGGCCACCCTGCCGGAAAAGATCCACAAGGTGAACCTCAAGGCCTTCGCCCTGGGCTTCGACCAGGCCAGGAAGCTTCTGGAACGGCCCCTGAACCTTGAGGCCCGGGAGGCCGAAAACGGCCGAAAACGCGGGGACGCGGACCTGACCGAAATCATGGTCGAGGACTGATCCGGAGGGTTCATGCGTCTTTGCGAACACGCCAGCAAGGAGCTTTTTTCCCTGGCCGGCATCCCGGTGCCGCCGGGCGTGGTCGTCCGCCCCGGCGAGCGCGTCCGGCCGCCCTTTGCCCCGCCGTGGTACCTCAAGTCCCAGGTCGCGGCCGGGGGCCGGGGCAAGGCCGGGGGCATCGCGCGCATCGAGGACCCCGATGAGCTTGAAGCGGCCGCAATGCGGCTCTTCGGGCTGACCATCGGCGGCGAACGGCCGCCCTTCCTGCGCCTGGAGCCGGCGGCGGACGTGGCCCGGGAGATGTACCTGTCCGTGGCCGTGTCCCGGTCCCGACGGGCCGTGGCGCTCGCGGCCGGCCGGCGGGGCGGGGTGGACGTGGAGGGCGGGGCCGGAAACATGCTCGTCCAGGACCTCCGGCTGCCGCGCGGCCCGGCCCCGAACCAGGTCCGGGCGGCCTTTTTCCATCTGGGGCTTCCGGCCGGCCTGTGGCCGGACTTTTCGGCCCTGGCCCGCGATCTCTTCGCCGTGCTGGCCGACCGGGGCCTGCTTCTGGCCGAAATCAACCCCCTGGTCCTGACCGGGCAGGGGACGCTTCTGGCCCTGGACGGCAAGGCCGAACTCGACGACAACGCCGCCGCGCTTGTCCCCGCCGAGGCCCGCGTCGCGGATGCCGGGCACCTGGACCCGGTGGAGCGGGCGGCCCGGGACAGGGGGCTTTCGCTCATCAAGCTGCCCGGATTCGTGGGGCTTCTGGCCAACGGCGCGGGACTGGCCATGGCCACCATGGACCGGCTCAATTTCGCCGGATTTCCGGCCGCGAACTTCCTGGACGTGGGCGGCGCGGCCGACGAGGCCGGGCTCGACGCGGCCCTGTCCATCCTCTTCGGGGACCCGGCCGTGCGGGTCGTGGCGATCAACCTCTACGGCGGCATCCTGTCCTGCGAAAAGGTGGCCCTGGCCCTTTCCCGGGTGCTCGGCGGCCGGGATCCCGAAAAGCCGATCATCGCGAGGCTTGCCGGAAACGGGGCCGAGAAGGGCCTTGCGGCCCTTGGGACCCTGGGGCTTTCCGGACTCCGCGTGGTTCCGGACATGGACGCGGCCATGGCCGCCCTGGCCGACCTGTGCCCGAAAGGCGACCCCGTTCCCCGGCCCGGACGGGGCGATCAGGCATCCGAGGCCGCGCCCCCCGTGGTCCTTCCCGGAGCCCCCTCCCGCCGTCCGCCGGCCGTTCCCGGGCGGGGCGGGACCGCGCCGCTGCTTCCGCCCCATATCGGAGAGCCCGGGCCGGACGGGGCCATGCGGCCCATGCGCATCATGGTCCAGGGCATAACCGGCAAAACGGCCCGGCTGCACGCCAGGCTCATGGCCGAATACGGAGGCCTTCACGCCGGAAGGGTGGTCTGCGGGGTGACGCCGTTTCGGGGCGGCCAGGACGTTGACGGCGTGCCGGTCTACGACAGCGTGCGCCGGGCCCTGGCCGAGCACGAGGTGGACGTCAGCGTGATCTTCGTTCCGGCGGCCCACGCCCCGGACGCGATTCTGGAGGCGGCCGACGCCGGGGTACCCCGGGTGGTGTGCATCACCGAGGGCATCCCCCAGCTGGCCATGCTGGAGACCCTTTCGGCCCTGAAGGACTCCCCCACGCTTTTGATCGGCCCGAACACCCCGGGGATCATCGTTCCCGGCCGGTTCAAGGCCGGGATCATGCCCGTGGACCCGTTTCGTCCCGGGCCGGTGGCCATGTTCTCGCGAAGCGGCACCCTGACCTACGAGGCAGCCTCGCGGCTCTCGGCGGCCGGGATCGGCCAGGCGTTGGCCGTGGGCATGGGCGGGGACCCGTTCACGGGCCTGGGGTTCACGGAGCTGGCCGAGGCCGTGCGCCACGACCCGGACGTGCGGGCCGTGCTCATCCTGGGGGAGATCGGGGGCGACGCCGAGGAAAAATTCGCGGCCCACGCCCTGGCCACGGCCTATCCCAAGCCGGTCGCGGCCTATGTGGCCGGGGTCAGCGCCCCTCCGGGAAGGCGGCTGGGACACGCCGGGGCCATCCTGGAGCAGGCCGGCGGGGCGGGGGAAAAACTGGACCGTCTGGCCCGGGCGGGATTCACGGTCTGCGCGGAACTGTCCGACCTGGCCCCGGCCGTGGCCGGGCTTCTCGGATGACGCGGACTCCCCGCGGCAACCGCGCGGGCAACGCCCCACGCAACAGGAACGCGAAAAAACGCAACATCATGGCAACATGACGGCAACATCCCGGCGCGGGATCATTTGGCGGGCTTTTCGTCTCCGCCCGAATTTTTCCCCCGGGGTTTGACCGTGCGCACGAAGCCCTTGTACTTGTCTTCGAGCTTGCCCCGCTGTCTGGCCATATCGGCGTCCGAGGCGGCCTTTTCCCGGTCCAGATAGTTCTGGTAGCGGTCTTCGGCGGCCTGGACGGCCGGGCTGCCCGGCACCGGATGGCCTGGCTTTGCGGGCTTGCGTTCGCTCGCGCCGGCCTTGGCCGCCTGCCCCGCGGACGCAGCCCCGGAGGCGTTGCCTGGGGCCTGTCCCGCCACGGCGGGTTTCGGCTCCGGCCCGGCCGGATTCCCGGCCTCGGCGGCCATGGCCGTCCCCGGCCCGACGGCCACAAATAAACCAATAAAAAGAAATCCTTGCCACCATTTTCTGGACATCTCGCCGACTCCGTTTTCGCGCCCCGGGGCGCGTATCTCACGCGAACAGGCCGGCGTGTCCGTTCCGGGCCTTCCCCGGCGCGTCACGCGGCCGGGGGGCAGACAAGCACATTTCCCCTGTCCCGGCAACCGGCACATGTACGGGTTTTCGCGGCCATTCGCCCGCCGGTTCTGGACAAATCAAATGACGTTGTCCTATAGTTGTTTGGATGCACGCACGGTTACGGCTTTCCCGAATCACGATCCTGGCCGCCGTCGTCGGTCTGGCCCTGGTCATCGGCTGCATGCGGGCCATAAACCAGCCGGTCCGGCAAGCCGAACCGGCCGGCCAGTCAACCGCCGCCACGCCTCCTGCGGCCGACGCCGCGCCGGAGGCCTCCGGGGGCGCACCCGAATCCGTGCCTTCCTTGCCTCCGGCCGCCGAAACGGCCGAACCCGACGGCGCGACCTTCTCGCACATGGTGGAGCCGCTCACGGCCCGGCTTTTCACCATCCCCGGGGACGCCCGGACGCCCGCCCTCCCGGCCGGCCGGGCCGAACCCGCGCCGACGATCGCGCATCGGCCCGAGGCCGCATCCCCTCCGTCCGACACCGCCCCCCCGGCACGGGTGGCCGTACTGACGCCGGCGCAGCCGGCTGTTCCGAAACCCCCGCTCACCGAGGCCCCGGCCGCGCCAACGGCCCCGGCGACCGCCGGGGAGGAGGCGAAAGCCCCGACCAAGACGGTGCTGGTGGTGGGCGATTCCTTCGCCGTGGGCATCGGCATGACCCTGGCCGAGACCCTGAAGCCGGCCAAGGACGTCCGCCTGGACCAGAAGGGCAAGACCTCGAGCGGCCTGGACAATGCCAAGTTCCACGACTGGGGCAAGACCCTGGAGGGCCTGCTCCAGGGAACCCGGCCCGCCGCCCTGGTGGTCATGGTCGGCGGCAACGACGCCAACAACGGCCCCGGCACCGAGGTCTGGGCCGAGAGCTACCGCCACAAGGCCGCCGACTTTCTGGGCATCGCCGCGAAAAAGGGGGTCCAGGCATACTGGGTGGCCCTGCCGCCCATGCGCGACGAGGGCCTCAACGCCCGGGTCAAGACGGCCAACGCGGCCATGCGCGCGGCCTGCGAATCCGGCGGGAACTGCCGGTTCATCGACGCCTGGGACCTGTTCACGGACGAAAAAGGCAGGTTCGCCGACGAAAAAACCATCGATGGAAAGGTCGTCAGACTGCGGGCCAAGGACGGGGTGCATTTCACCATGGCCGGATACCGGTTGTTAAGCGACCGCATCCTGGCCGGATTCGCCCCGAATCTGGAACTGAGCCTCAAAAAATGATCCCGGTTCCCGAGAAATGACACGCCGCCCGCGCATCCGAATCTGGCTTCCCGCGTTTTGCATCTACCTGACGGCCTTTGCCGTGGCCGGTTTCCTCAATATCGAAAAAATCTCCCTGTGGGCCGAGGACCGCGTCGAGGAAAGCCATGCCTCGCGCGTCCTGCGCGGCCTGCGGGCGGTCCGGGACGCCTACCGGGGCTCCCCCGTGGCCGGTCTGTCGGCGGACGCGGACCGGGCTCTGGCTCCCTTCTTTCACGGCACCTACAAAGGCACCCCGCCCGCGGACGAGATACCGGGCGAGGCCGGAGCAGCGGCGCGCCGGGACGAGGGGCGGGGGGCGTACCAGAGCGTTCTCAAGCCGACCATCACGGATTCAAGGCCCGTGGGCAGGGAGGAACTCCTGGCCGCGCTCGACACCTCCGCTCCCTACGCGCCGCTGTCCGAAGAGGCGCCGCCCTCTCCGGAGGGGGCCGATGGGCGGATCGCGACCGAAAAAACGTCTGCCCCGGACACCTTTCTGACCCAGCGGCTCCTCGAACCGCCGCACACAATCCTGGTGGTGGGCGACTCCCTGGCCATCGGCCTGTCCTTGTCCCTGCGGCGCTCGATCAACGAATTCGAGGACGTCACCCTCATCGAGGAAGGCAAGGTCTCAAGCGGCTTGGCCAATCCCAAGTACTTCAACTGGGAAAAGGCCCTGCAAGCCTTCGTGGACAAGTATTCCCCGTCCATGGTGGTGGTCATGATGGGCGCCAACGACGCCAAGTACATCAATCTCAACGAAAAACCCCGGGAGCCCGGTTCGCCGAACAAGACCTGGAGCGAGGTCTTCTCCATGCGCCTGGAGGCCTTCCTGTCCATCCCGGCCAAACGGGACCTCCCGGTGTTCTGGATCGGCCTTCCGGTCATGGGCGACCCCACCTATGCCAGGCAGGCCCAGGCCATGAACGACATCGTGCGCGCCGAATGCGACAAGTTTCCCAACTGCCGGTTCCTGGACACATGGGACCTGCTGTGCGACCCGGAAGACACCTACGCCACCTTTCTCAAAAACGACAAAGGCGGCAAGATCAAGATCCGGGCCAACGACAAGATCCATTTCACCGTGGCCGGGGGCGACATCCTGGCCCGCTCGTTCTTCGATCAGGCCTCGCGCCTGGCGGTTTTCCGCCCCAAGACCGAAAACACCGCCGAATCCGTGGCGGGCGACGCCGTACCCGCGACAACGGCCACTCCATGACGGGTTCCATGACCGAACGCGTTTCCCAAAACCCGCCTCCAGCCTCCAGTCCCGGCATATTTCCCGCGTCACTTCTCATCGCCGCCCTTCTCGCGGCGCTGTGTCTCGTCCTCGCCGGTTGCGGCGAATCCCAGGAACCCGCAGGGATCGAGCCATCCGGCCTCTTCGAAAGCCCCCGGGCGAAACCGGGGAAAACCGTCGTCCTGGTGGTCGGGGACTCCCTATCCGTCAGCCTGGCCGACAAGCTGGAGACGGTGCTGGACAAAAACCGCTGCACCCTGGAGCGCCTGTGCCGGGAAGGCGGGGGACTCACCCGGCCGGAGCTCCTGGATTTCCCGTCCGAACTTACGAAACTGCTCGGCCGGATCACGCCGGACGTGGTCGTCTTCATGATCGGAGCCAACGACGCCATGCCCGTGACCAACGGCGAGGCCGTCCGGGTGCCCTTCGATTCCCCGGAATGGAAGACGGCCTATGCCGGGCGGGTCGGCTCGCTCATTCACATGGCCCTTGCGGCCAATCCCCGGGCCCCCGTGGTCTGGGTCGGAGCTCCGCCCATGGCCGACCGGAACCTGGGCTCGGCCCTGCGCACGGTCAACGCCGCCCTGCGCGAGGCCTGTCTGGCGCACCCGCCCTGTCGGTTCATCGACACCTGGGAGACTTTTTCCGACGCCGAGGACGCCTACACCCCCACGGCCCTGGATCTGACCGGGGCGCAAACGCCGCTACGCACCGCGGACGGCGTGCACCTGACCGACGCCGGGGCCAGGCGTCTATGCGCCCGTGTCGTCTCGGAAACCTCCGGGTTTTTGCCCGTGCCGCCCGGAAAGGCCCGGGAGGAGCTCTTCTCGGCCCTGACGGATCTGACCCCCGTCCCCCTGGCCACGGCATCCCCTCCTCCCGCGGCATCCAGGACGGAAAAAAAGCACGAGGTCAAACGCGGCGAGACTCTTGCCGGCATCGCCAGGGCGCACGGTCTTTCCGTGGAGGCGCTGAACCGCGCCAACCGGGGGGTGGACCCCAAAAAGTTGCGCCCAGGGCAGACCCTGGTCATTCCCGCGCCCGAAGCCGCGCCCTGAGGACGTTTCCGCCACCACGGCGAAGGACGGGCGCCGCCGGCCGGCGCACGCCCCCCCCCGGACGAACCCGGCCGGACGCATCCGGAGAACGGAACATGGCGCAAAGCGCGCTGGGCCTTGCGACCCTGGTGGCCATCGCCTGGCTATTAAGCGAGCGAAAAAAGGCCGTCAGCCTGCGGGCCATCGCCGTCGGCCTCGGGCTGCAACTCGCTCTGGCGTTCGTGTTCCTGAAGATTCCGGTGATCAAAAGCGCCTTTTTGTCATTAAATTCCGTGGTGCTGGCCCTGGATGCGGCCACCACGGCCGGGACCTCCTTCGTCTTCGGCTACCTCGGCGGGGCACCCCTGCCCTTCGCCGCGTCGCCCGCCGTTTCGAGCTTCGTCATGGCCTTCAAGGCCCTGCCCCTGATCCTGGTGGTCAGCGCCCTGTCCTCGCTTCTCTTTTTCTGGCGCGTCCTGCCGGCCCTGGTCCGGTTCATGTCCTTTCTGCTGCAAAAAAGCACGGGCATCGGCGGGGCCCTGGGGGTGGGCGTGGCCGCCAACATCTTCGTGGGCATGGTGGAGGCCCCGCTTTTTATCCGCCCCTATCTCAAGGACATGACCCGAAACGAGCTGTTCACGGTCATGACCGCGGGCATGGCCACCATCGCCGGCACGGTCATGGTGCTCTACGCCACCTTTTTGCAAAACGTCATCCCCGACGCCCTGGGGCACATCCTGGCGGCCTCGATCATCAGCGCCCCGGCGGCCATCCTGGTGTCCGCGATCATGATCCCGGAGACCGGGCCTCTCACAGGCGGGGGGATCGTCCCGCCCAACCCGGCCAACGGGAGCATGGACGCCATCGTCAAGGGGACCTCCGAGGGCATCGGCCTTCTGATCAACATCACCGGCATGCTCATCGTCCTGGTGGCCCTGGTCTCCCTGGCCGACCAGATCCTGGCCTTTCTGCCGGACGTGGCCGGAAGCCCCCTGTCCCTGCCCCGACTTTTCGGATTCGCGTTCCGGCCCCTGATGTGGCTGATCGGCATCCCCTGGGCCGAATCGGAGACGGCCGGGATGCTCATGGGCACCAAGACGGCCTTAAACGAACTTCTGGCCTACCTGGAGATGTCCAAGCTCCCGCCTGGGGCCCTTTGCGAGCGTTCGCGCCTGATTCTGACCTACGCCATGTGCGGCTTCGCCAATTTCGGCAGCCTGGGCATCCTGATGGGCGGCATGGGGACCATGGCCCCGCAGCGCCGGGGGGAGATCGTGGCCCTGGGCATGCGCTCCATCGTCTCCGGCACCCTGGCCACGCTCATGACCGGGGCTGTGGCGGGAATGTTCCTATAACACCAAGTCTCTTGCTTTTTTTCCGATCAAGAGGTAGTAAGATATTCAGGGGATGGAGTCCCCCGGTAACCGCAATGACGCTGATGACTCCTGCCGTGAAAAGACAGGCGGCCGATATGTGAAGACCACGCCTTGGCGTGGTTTTTTTGCGACCTTGGGAGAAGCGGTCTCGCATGCGCGTGGAAAACATGAGACGTCAAGCCGCCACATATATCCTGGAAAGGGCCTGCGCGCACGGTGGCTTCTGTTTCTACCGGCTTGAAGAACCAAGCCCCCGGGACACCTATTTCGCCCTGGCCGGATTGAACCTTCTGGATTCTTTGCGCCCGGACGAAAAAACCGTCGGATATCTCCGGTCGCTCCAGGAAGAAAACGGCTCCTTTGGTCCCCTTTCGCGTACGTATTTCGCCATATCGGCTTTGCGCCTCCTCGGAAGCCCGCCGCGTCACGACCCAAGGAAGGCCGTGAGAGACCTGATGGGACAACTTCTCGAGTCCCACCGCCCTCCCCATAGGGGTCCGGCCCGGACGTATCGCGACCTGCTTCGGGCCTGCGCGCTGTTTCCCGCAACCGGCCTGGCCTTTGAACCGGCCATGGTCGACGAACTCGACGCCGCCCTTCACCGGTATGCCCACCCCGACGGCGGATTCGGCGTGGACGGCTCAAGCCTGGACGAGACCCAGGCGGCCATGTCCGCCCTTGGCCTGATCGGAAGACCGGTTGCCCGTGAACGAGTGGTTCCGTTCGTACGGGCCTGCGAGGACGCGACCTTCGGATTCACCGGAAAACCGGGCTCCTCCCTGTCCTATCTGGAATACATCCATGCCGGGGTGTCCCTGTGCGCCGCCCTGGGCATGACCCCGACCCATACCAGCGCATGCGCGGACTTCATCCTGAACTGCCAGACAATGAACGGGGGCTTCGCCCGGGCGGAAACCGGCATCGCGACCCTTGAAAACACGTACCTTGCTCTCCAATCCCTGATACATCTCAACCACAGAGAAAAACGACATGGAACCGTCACGCCTCCCTGAATCCGTCGTCAAACTCGGCTGGATCAGCTTTTTCACGGACGTGGCCTCGGAGATGGTCTATCCGGTGGTGCCCCTTTTTCTGACTGTCTCCCTGGGCGCGCCGGTCGTGGTTCTCGGGGCCGTCGAAGGCGTGGCCGAGGCCATCGTCAGCGTCATGAAGGGGCTTTCGGGCTGGCATTGCGACCGCATGGGAAAGCGCGTCCCGTACATCCGGTGGGGTTACGGCCTGGGGGCGGCCTCCAAGCCGCTCATGGCCCTGGCCTTTGCCTGGCCCATGGTCTTTTTGGCCCGGGCCGTGGACCGTCTGGGAAAGGGACTGCGCACCACCGCCCGCGACGCGCTCATCGCCGATTCCGTCGAGGCCTCGCAGGGCGGCCGGGCCTACGGTTTCCACCGCATGATGGACACCAGCGGGGCCATCGTGGGCGTGCTCATGGCCCTGGCCCTTCTGGCCCTTTTGCCGGGGCGGTATCGCCTGATTTTTCTCCTGGCGGCCCTGCCCGGGGCCGCGGCGGTCCTTCTGACCTTCAGAATTCGGGAGGCGACCCGCAGGGAGGCCACTGACGCCTGTTCCGATGCGCCCGCGACGCGACCCGCCGCGCACAGCCGTCCCTGGTCCGGACTGCCCGCCGCCTACTGGAAAACCCTTGGGTTGCTTATGGTCTTCGCCTTCGCCAACTCCAGCGACACCCTGCTCATCCTGCGGGCCAAGAATCTCGGCCTAAGCGACGTCCAATCCATCCTGGGTTATACCCTGTTCAACGTCGTCTATGCCGCAAGCGCCTATCCTCTGGGCGTCCTGAGCGACCGGTTCGGCCGCTGGCGCATGGTCATCACCGGCTGGACGCTGTACGCGGCGGTGTATTTCGGATTCGCCTTGGGGGATATGGACGCCGTGTGGTGGCTGTTCCCCCTGTACGGCCTGTTCATGGGTCTTACCGAAGGCGTGGGACGGGCGCTTATCCGGGACAAGATACCGGAGGAAAAAAAGGGCACGGCCATGGGCATCTTCCATATGTCCATCGGGTTCACCATGCTGGCCGGAAGCGTCACGGCCGGACTCCTCTGGGACGTCGTCGGCCCCAAGGCTCCGTTCGTCCTTGGGGGGTGCGTGGCCCTGGCGGCCGCGGCGCTGGCCCTGTCCCTGCGGCCGAGGGCGGCCGGAGGGGGCCTAGCATGACGACCCCGGAAACTCGTGACCCGGCCGCAAGCCGCTCCACGCGCTCCAAAAGCCTTGCCGAACGGGTTTTGAAGATGACACTCCCCTTGGAGGGGAAAAATGACGCCGATGCGGCTCTTGCGCATCGCGCATCCGCCTTCCCGGACGTTTCAAGAGAGCAGGCGAAGGCGGGGGAAAACGAACGTATCGTCGTCGAATGCAGCCTGAAACAGGCGGGCGGGCTTCGGGACGAGCTTTTCGATACATGGGCGGCGGTTTGGATGCGTCCCGGGGCATGTCTTCGTCTGGACGGAGAACTCATCTCCCTGACGGCGCTCAAGCGAGTGCTTGCGGTTCTCGATTGTGCCGAGGCGCATGCCGCCCAAGGCATTGCCAGGGCCGGCTGCCAGCCTACACGCGGAGGCTGGCACTGGGGCTGCCTGCATCTGCATGACATTGCCCCGGAATACGATCTTGCGGGAAAGGTCAGAACGGCGGAACTGAAAAAAGCCCTTGCCGAGGCCGTTGAGGAAAGACGCCTGGGACTTTGCCCATATTTCCGGTTTTCCGAGGTGGAGAAGGCCGTGGAGGCATTCGCCGCATCCCCGCCGGCATCGCAAAAAGAGCCGAGAATGGACCCGAAACATCTCCGGGACGAACACGCGTTGCGGACCATGCCCCACGGAGGGGCTCCGGTGGGCGCGGGCATCGCCCCGGCGACCTACGCCGATATCGGCGGGTTGAATGCGGCCATTCGAACCGTCCGGGAAACCATCGAATTGCCGCTCAGGCACCCAGAGGCACTTCGGCGCCTGGGCATAGTCCCCCATCGGGGGGCGTTGCTTTACGGCCCCCCGGGATGCGGCAAGACCCTCCTGGCCAGGGCCGTGGCCCATGAATCCGGAGCGGTGTTCCTGGCGGTCAGCGGGCCGGAGCTCATCACCAAATGGCACGGGGAGTCCGAGGAGAGGTTGCGCGATCTCTTTGCCGAGGCCATGCGGCGACAACCCTCCATTGTCTTTTTCGACGAAATCGACGCCATAGCCCAGTCACGTTCCACGGATGAAAGCCTCCGACTTGATGCCCGCTTTACGACGCAACTCCTTACGCTTTTAGACGGCGTCCACGATCTTGGTCAGGTTTTTGTCTTGGCCGCGACCAACCGGATCGACATGCTTGATCCAGCCTTGTTACGGCCGGGTCGTCTCGACCGGATCATCGAAATTCCTCCACCGGACAGCGAAGGGATCAAAATGATCCTGGACATCCACAGCCGTGACCTGCCCCTGTCGTCCTCCCTGGACAAACAGGCCTTGGCCGCCAGACTATCGGGATTCACCGGAGCGGACATCGCCTGTCTGGTCCGGGAGGCCGCCTATGCCGCTCTCCGACGGACCTTCGACCTCGACGCCGTCCTGTGCGGGACACAACCATTGTCTGCGGACAGCCTGCGACGCATGCGGGTGACGGCCAGGGATTTCAAGCACGCCCTGGAGGCAATACGCCAACGGCAAAAGTCGGTCGGCGGGAAGCCCGGTACCGTGAAACGGCCTCGGACAACGCGCCATGCTGAGTAAATACGGAGGGGAAACGTGCAGAAAATCCTCTTGATCTGCCTGGCCGGGGCCTTGGGCACCCTGGCCCGCTACTGGCTCTCGGGCGCGGTCTACGGAATTGTCGGCCGGGACTTTCCCTGGGGGACCTGCGCCGTGAACATCCTGGGCTGCTTCCTCTTCGGCCTCGTATGGGTGCTTTCCGCCGAACGGGGCCTGATCCCCGCCCCGGCCCGTCTGGTCATTCTGGTCGGCTTCATGGGGGCCTTCACCACCTTCTCCACGTTCATCTTCGAAAGCGCCGAACTGGCGCGGACCTCGGAGTGGCTCAGGCTCGGCCTGAACATGCTCGGACAAAATATCGTGGGATTTGCGGCCTGCTATTTCGGCATGGTCTGCGGCAGGATCGTCTAGTGTCGAGTCCCTTAAAAAATACGCCGGGATTTTTAAGAAAAAATAATTATTTCAAATTATTATTTTTAAAATTCGTATCCACGAATTTCAAGGACTCGACACGAGGAAAAGGAGAGCCGTCGTGAATACCGTGACGCCCGTTCAGATCATGCGGATCCTGCTTGGAGAGACCGCCATGCATGAAGGCAGACCCCTTTACGAATGTCTGGTGAACGAGGCCCGCAGGCGCGGCATGGCCGGGGCCACGGTCAGTCGCGGGTTCATGGGCTTCGGTGCCAACAGCCTTTTGCATACGGCCAAAATCCTGCGTCTGTCCGAAGACCTGCCGGTGATCGTCGAAATTGTGGACACCCCCTCCCGCATCGCCGATTTCCTACCTGTGGCCGACGCCATGGTATCCGAGGGAACCATCGTCCTGGAGGAGGCCCGGGCCATCTTCCATCTGCCCATGCGCATACGGGACGCCATGAGCGCCGACGTGGCCACGGTCGCCCCCTCGACCCCGCTGCCCGACGTCGTGGACCTGCTGCTGTGCAAGGGAATCAAGGCCGTTCCGGTGGTCGAAGGGAAAAGGGTCGTGGGGATCGTCACCGGCGGCGACCTGCTGGCCCGGGCCGGCATGCCCCTTCGCCTCGACGTCCAGGACCGGCTTCCGGGCGGGGTGCGAAAGGAGCATCTCCGCCGTCTGGACGATCAGGGGCTTACGGCCGCGGACGTCATGACCGCGCCGGTCGCGACCCTGAACATCAAGACCAAAGTGCCGGACGCCCTGGCGCTGATGGCCAGGCGGAGCTTCAAGCGCCTTCCGGTGGTGGACGACTCGGGGAACCTGATGGGCATCGTCAGCCGCGCGGACGTGCTGCGGGCCATCGCCAAGGCCGCCGGAATGACCGGGACCCTCGCGTCGCTGCCCCCGGGAATCAAGGCCACGGCCCGGGACGTCATGTACGCCGACGTGCCCACCGCGCATCCGGACACCCCGGTCCGGGACGTGCTGGACGCGCTCTTGGCCACCCCCTTGCGCCGGGTGGTCGTCGTGGACGAGGCCGGGGTGATCCGGGGCATCGTGCTGGACCGGGACATGGTGGCCCTGTACGCGAAAAAGAGCCGGCCCGGGGTGTTGCGGGCCCTTGTGGCCGCGCTTTCCGGCCGCGAGGCCGGGGGGGAGACCCTGACGGGAACGGCCGCCGAGGTGATGCGGCCGGATGTCTTCACCCTTGCTCCCGACGCCCCGCTCTCCGAGGTGATCCGACTTTTGGTGGACCACCAGGCCAAGCGCCTGGCGGTCGCGGACGGACAGGGCCGCCTGCTCGGCATGGTGGACCGGGACGCCGTCCTGCGGGGGCTCACGGAAGATCGCGCGTCGAAGTGAGGTCGCCGGGCGGGCGCTCCTCCCTGTCACGGCAGGGCATGTGCTTGTGCACCAGCCGGCCCTTGAGGGAGCAGAACAGGGCCACGAAGGTCCGGCAGCTGCCGGAGCCGTCGACTCCCTCCTGCCCGGGCCGCGAGGCGTGGCGGCATCCCAGGTCGCAAAATCCCATTCCCCGCTCCATACGCTTCCTCCTTCCCGCCGGGCATGGCTGACGCGCCTTGCGCCTTCCTGACACATCCCCGGCCTTCACGGAAGCCCCTCCCTCCCGGCGGGATCACGCCGCCGTCCGCCACGCCGCCCGTCTCGGCGTCAAAATTTGCCTTTGAGCGAAAAAACTAGTTGACATTGATAATCGGTTTCAATTAAGTAGGTCCTCAAGAGTTAGGGAGAAATCACCGCAAACAGGGAGACAAGCCATGTGCGCAGCGCTGATCGGCGGAATGGACCGACTCAAACGCGATTACATCGAGGCGGCCCGGGAGGGCGGGGTGACGCTCAAGTGCTTCACCGGCAAGGAGCGCGGCATCGCCGCGAAAATCGGGGAAAGCGATCTGGTCATCGTCTTCACCAACAAGGTTTCCCACGAGGCCAAACGCGAGGCGGCCAAGGCCGCCAAATCCCGCAACATCCCCATGCGCATGCTGCACTCCTGCGGCGTGTCCTCCCTGCGGGATTGTCTGCGGGCCGGATGATTCCCGTCCTCGCGACCTGGATCACGGCCCCGGCGTCACAGGCGGGCGGACGGTCCCACCGACATGCCGGTCCGGCGGAAAAAGACGCCGAACGTCGGAAAAACGGAGAGAAAACGATATGTGCCCGACGGATCGCATCAGCCTTCTCAACACGTGCGGCATGGAAGCGTTCAACAAGGGATACTACGAGGATGCCCTGTATTATCTGGGCATGGCCGCGGACCGGGCCAGGCTGGCGGGCACCGCGCTTCAGGAAGCCAGGATCCGCAACAACATCGGCCTGGTTTTCCGGGGCCTGGGGAACCCCTCGCAGGCGGAAATCCACTTCAAGCTGGCCCTGTCCCTGATCGAAAAGAAGGAAGGGACGGCGACTCCGCTGCATTCCGTGGTTGCGGGCAACTTAAGGGAACTGCGCGAGGCGGTCTGACCCGCGCGCTGCGGTTGAAACGGCGTCGAGCCGGCAATCGGGAGCATCGCCATGGTGTCCACATCATCCATTTCCTCTCTCGGGTCGTTGCGGCCCTTTATCGAAAGGGCGTTTCACCGCTCGGCCAGCCTGAAAAACACGGCTGCCGACACCGAGTCGGGAGGGTTTTCCGCCCTTCCCGCAGCGGTTCCGCCCGTCCGCAAAGTCGCCGGACCAGCCGGCGCCTGACCGGGGAGATCCACAATTCTGTCCATGTGGGCGAAAAGCCGCGAAGGCGGTACGCCCGCACGCCTCGCCCGCTCCCAGAAGCGCCCGGGAACGGCGGTGACCGTGCTGGAAGTCAAGGCGCGACAATCCGTCGGAAACCCGGCGACGATAAAAGGTTTTTTGCATGACCGTGCAGCGCAGCGCTCCTTTTCTGTCAACCAACGACCAGACACCTTCTTCTCCCCGACGTATTCCGGGAGGGCTCATGTACCTGGACGATACGGACGGGCCGGACCTCGACCGTCGCACGAAGCTCCTCGATTTCGCCTCGCACGTCTCGGAATCCGCCCTGTGCATCCCCAGAGTGGTCCACCAGATGGCCGAATCCCTGGGATGGGCCATCGACGCCAAAGATCCCTGCACCCGGTCCCACTCCGAGGACGTGGCCCGCATCTCGCGACTCCTGGCCCTGGCCATGGGGCTGACCCGGGACACGGCCGAAATCGTCCATGTGGCCGGACACCTGCATGACATCGGCAAGATCGGCGTGCCGGACATGGTCCTGCTCAAATCCGGCCCGCTTTCAAAGGACGAATGGGCCGTGATCCGCGCCCACCCGGTGATGGGCGCCCGCATCGTCTCGCCCATCGCCCGGATGAACGAGACCGGGGTCACGGCCATGATCCTGCACCACCACGAACGTTACGACGGCAATGGATATCCGGACGGCCTGACGGGTGATGACATCCCTCTCGGGGCGCGCATCCTGTCCGTGGCCGACAGCCTTTCGGCCATGCTCCAGAAACGGCCCTATCGTGAAGCGCGTTCCTTTGCCTCAGCCCGCGAGGAAATCCTGCGTTGTCGCGGAACACAGTTCGACCCCGGGGTGGTGGACGCCTTCACGGACGTCGCGCCGCGCATCGAAAGCATGCTTGGAACCATGTGTTGCGGCCGTTCCCGCCCACAGCCCGAACGTCCCCACGTCCCCCGTTCATGACCAGGGAACATGACCCAGGGCCCGGGTCGCCACGTCCGGTGAACGCGAATGCGCCGGCGCGCGAAGGAGTCTTGCCCATGCACGGAATCGAGACCACCCATGACGACAAGGGCTCTGTCCACGAAAGCGCCCGGAGCGTGACCATGGGGCGCGCCCGCCGTATTCTGCCCCGTTTCGTCCGGGACAACTGGACCCTGTTTGTAAAGGCGGCGGGGCGGGTAAGCGTCAAAACGAAAATGACCGTCACCCTGTTCTGCGTGATGATTCTCCCCACAGCGGTCATCCTGTATGTGGCCGAAACGCATGCCGCACGGGACACGGCTCTGTATCTGGCGGCCTACCTCGCGGTTTCCCTGGCTTTTCTGCGCCCCCTGGCCGGATTTCTCAGCCGTTTTCTGGTGCTCAAGGACATTCGGGAGATCAATGCCTATTGCATGGAGGTCAAGCGCGGCAACTATGCGGTGCGGTTCGACCTGCCCGTGGAGGACGAGGAAGAGCACGACATCCTGCGCCTCAAACGCAACCTGGACTGGATGACCCATCTTATCGGGTCCAGGGAGACGCGCCTCAAGGTGGAGCTCGAAAAGACCGACCACAGCAAAAAAATGTACGAGGAGCTCTCCCAGCGCGACGCCCTGACCGGGCTTGGCAACCGGCGCCTGTTCGAGGCCAGGATACGGGAACTGGCCTGCCGCTGCCGCCAGAACGGAAACGGATTCCACCTCATGCTCATCGACTGCGACAAATTCAAGCAGGTCAACGACGTTCACGGCCACCAGACCGGGGACGAGGTCCTGACCCTGCTTGGAAACATCATCCGCGAATCCGTGCGCGAACAGGTGGACGGATGTTTCCGGCTCGGCGGGGATGAATTCGGGGTCCTTCTGCCCTCCCGGGAGGACGAGGCCGCCCGGATGGTCGGAGAGCGCATCCGCATCCGGTTCCGCAACGCCCAGCACTACGGCTGCACGGTCAGCATCGGCGCGTCTCCCTTCCGTCTCTCCCCGGGCGCCTGCCCGGATGTCGACGAGGATGTCCGCAGGCTGATCAACCGCAGCGACAAGGCCGTCTACGCGGTCAAAAGCCTTGGCGGCGACAGGACCGTCCTGGAATAGCCTTCCGGGAAACGCCCCCGATGCCGTGCGCCTGAGGCCCTATATGTTGACAATGAGAATCATCGTCCATATTGTCACCTTGCCTGCGGCGTACGGCCCACCAGTCCGGGCGTACCGTCCGGAAGCCGGATCAGGCTGGACGCCCTGGCCGACATCACCATGCAATATATTTCATATGATTTCAGTATAATACGCATGCCGGGCCACACCGGCCGTCCCGTTCCATCCGGGCAGGGAATCATGCGATGTGTGAAAAGCACACCGCGTCCGGATCGGGCCGTATCCTTCCCCCTCACACACAAAGTTCGCATCCAAGGAGGCCTCCCATGGTCATGTCGATGAGGAAAATGACCGTCAACCAACGCGGCCAAATCCGCTCCGTCACGGCCAGCGGCGAGATGGGGCGGCGCATCCGGGACATGGGTCTGGTCCCGGGGACGGAGTTCATGGTCGTGGGCCGGGCTCCCCTGCTCGATCCGGTGGCCCTGCGGATGAAAGGCTTTACGCTGTCCCTGCGCAACAGCGAGGCGGACTTCATCAGCGTGGAGGCCAATTAGCATGCCCCAGGCGAGCATCAAGGCGGCCATGTCCGGCCAGCCCAACTGCGGCAAGTCCACCATGTTCAACGCCATCACCGGCGGATCGGCCCGGGTCGGCAACTACCCGGGCATCACCGTGGACCGGCTGGAGGGCCTCTACCGCCTAAACGGCTACGATATCCATCTGGTGGACCTGCCCGGGACCTATTCCCTGACCTCCTATTCCATGGAGGAAGTGGTGGCCCGAAACGTCATCGTGGACGAGCACCCGGACGTGGTCATCAACATGATCGACGCCACGGCCCTGGAGAGAAGTCTGTATCTCGCGGTGCAGTTCATGGAGATCGGCGCGCCGCTGGTGCTTGGGCTGAACATGATGGACGAGGTCAAGCGCAGCGGCATGACCATCGACACCACAAAACTGTCCGAACTTCTGGGCGTGCCGGTCGTGGCCTGCACGGCCAGGCTCGGCCAGGGCAAGGACGAGCTCATGGCCGAGGTGGTCAGGCTGGCCAAGGATACCAAGGGGCACTGGAAGCCCATCAGACTGTCCTACGGTCCGGACCTCGACCCCATTCTGGACAAAATGGCCCGACGCATCGAGGAGGAGCGATTCCTGACCGACCGCCACGATCCCCGCTGGGTGGCCGTCAAATATCTTGAGGGAGACGAGCAGGTGATGCAGGCAGGCAAGAACGCCGGCCCCCTGTCCGTCGAACTGGAGGCCATGTGCCGGGAGGCTGAAAAAATCACCCGGCACAACAGCAACACCACCCCCGACGCCATCATCGCCGACTGGCGCTACGGCTTCATCAACGGCCTGCTCAAGCAGGGCGTTATCAGCGGCGGCGACGAGCTGCGGCGCAATTTCTCGGACAACATCGACCGCGTGGTCACCCACAAGGTCCTCGGCCCGCTGCTCATGCTCGGCGTGTTGTGGCTCATGTTCTATGTCACCTTCACCCTGGGGGCCTATCCCCAGGGCTGGATCGAGGATGGATTCAACTACCTGGCCGAGCTCGGCACCACGTACATCCCCGAGGGCTACATCCAGTCCCTGACGGTTTCGGGCATCATCGGCGGCGTGGGCGCGGTCATGGGGTTCACCCCGCTGATCCTGATCATGTTCGCCATGCTCGTTTTCCTGGAGGACCTGGGCTACATGGCCCGGGTGGCCTACATGATGGACAAGGTGATGCGGGTCTTCGGCCTGCACGGCATGTCGGTCATGCCGCTGATCATGTCCGGGGGCATCCCCGGCGGCTGCGCCGTGCCAGGGGTCATGAGCGCCCGAACCCTGCGAAGCCCCCGGGAGCGTCTGGCCACCATCCTGACCGCGCCGTTTATGGTCTGCGGGGCCAAGACCACGGCCTACCTCATGCTCGTGGCCGCGTTTTTCCCGAGCGACCCCACCGGGGCCATGTTCCTGGTGGTCCTTGCGGCGTGGTTTTTCGTACTCGTGGTGTCCCGGCTTCTGCGCTGGACCGTGGTCAAGGGCGAGAGCACCCCGTTCGTCATGGAGATCCCGCCTTACCGTCTGCCGACCTTTCGCGGCGTGCTCATCCACACCTGGGAGCGGGTCTGGCAGTACATCAAGAAGGCCGGCACCGTGATCCTGGCCGTATCCATCGTCATGTGGGCGGTCATGACCTTCCCCGAACTCCCCGAAGACAAGGTCGCCGCCTACGACGCCCAGCGTCAGGCCGTCGAGGCCCAGGTCAAGACCGAACATCCCGGCGCGGCCGACGAGGAATTGGACAAGCTCCTGTCCGAGGCCCAGGTCCCGATCACCGACGCCCAGAACGAGGCGGCACTGCAATATGCCCTGGGCGGCCGCATCGCGGCCGTGCTCAAGCCGGTCACGGACCTGGCCGGATTTCCCTGGCAGGCCAACATCGCGCTGATCGGGGCGTTTGCGGCCAAGGAAGTCTTCGTTTCCACCATGGCCACGGCCTATTCCATGGGCGAGGTCGATCCCGAGGACGCGGGCTCGTTGAGCGACCGTCTGGCGGCCGACCCGGCCTGGTCCCTGCCGGCGGTCTTGAGCGTCTTCGTGTTCATGCTGCTGTACACCCCGTGCATGGTCACGGTGGTGGCCATCGCCAGGGAGGCCGGCTGGAAGTGGGCGCTCTTCTCCGTGGGCGGCTCCATGGCCTTCGCCTTCGTGGTCTCGGTTCTGGTCTATCACGGGACCAAACTCGTCGTGTAAGCCCCCCCGCAATGAAAAAACGACACGGCCGGTCCGCAAGGACCGGCCGTTCGCGTTTCGTCCCCTCGGGCGGCGTCCAAAGGCCGCCCTTCGCGGATCATTCCTTTCCGTATTTCTTGAGTTTCTTGTGCAGGGTGGCCCTTGTGATGCCCAGAAGCCGGGCGGCCTCGCTCTTGTTTCCCCCGGTCTCCTTGAGCGTGGCCAGAATGGCCCGCTGCTCGATGTCCTCCAGGGGCTGACCGACCAGATCGGGCGCCGCCGGCCCCTGTCCCGCCGCCGGCGAAGGATGCGCCGCAGGCATCGTCGCCACGCCCGGGGGCAACTCGCGTTCGGTCAGATATTCGCCCACGGCCAGGATGACCCCGCGCTCCACGGCGTTCTCCAGTTCGCGCACGTTTCCCGGCCAGTCGTAACGCACCAGGGCCTCCAGGGCTCCGTGGGAAAACTCCGTGACGTTCTTGCGGTTCTTGCGGGCGAATTTCTCCAGGAAATGGCGGGCCAGAAGGGGGATGTCCCCACGGCGCTCGCGCAGGGGCGGCACGGGCAGGACCAGGACATTGAGGCGGTAGTAAAGGTCCTCCCGGAACCGGCCCTCCTCGACCTCCCTTTTCAGGTCGCGGTTGGTCGCCGCCACGATGCGCACATCCACGCCGATGGGCCTGTCGCCGCCCACCCGCTCGATCTCGCGCTCCTGGATGACCCGCAAAAGCTTGGCCTGGGTGGTCGGGGACATCTCGCCGATCTCGTCGAGAAAGATCGTGCCCTTGTCGGCGGCCATGAACCGCCCCTCGCGTCGCCGGTCGGCCCCGGTGAAGGCCCCCTTCTCGTGGCCGAACAGTTCGGATTCGAGGAGCGTCTCCGGCAGGGCCGCGCAGTTGACGGTGACCAGCGGCCCGTTCCTGCGCGGGCTGTTGGCATGAATGGCCCGGGCCACAAGCTCCTTGCCGGTGCCGGACTCGCCGACGACCAGAACCGTGGCCTCGGTGGGCGCGACCATGGCCGCCATGTCCAGCAGTTCGCGTATGGGCGGACTTTGGCCGATGATCTCGGAGCTCTCGAATTCCCGCCCCAGGCGCTCCTTAAGGGCCCGGTTCTCCGTCTGCAGCCGCACATGGTCCAGGGCCCGGTCCATGGCCAGCCGCAGCACGTCCAGGTCCAGGGGCTTGATCAGGTAGTCGTAGGCCCCGGCCTTGAGCGCCTCCACGGCGGTTTCCACCGAGGAATAGGCGGTCATGATCAGGACCGGCACGGCCGGATTGTAGTCCTTGACCGCGCGCAGGACCTCGATCCCGTCCATTCCGGCCATGCGCACGTCGGTGATCACCAGATCGCGGGGCCGTTCGCGCAGGGCCTGCAAGGCCGCCGCGCCGCCGGACGCCCCCTCGACCCGGTATCCCCATCCCGAAAGCACCGTGGTCAACATGGACAGGTGCCCCGGGTCGTCGTCCACAACCAGGATGCTCGGCTGCATGCGTTCTCCTTCGCTTCTATGACCCGGCCGGCAGGGCGATGACCACGGAGGTTCCCCGGCCGGGCCGGGGCGACATCCGCATCTCCCCGCCGTGGGCCTCGACGATCTTGAGGGCCACGGCCAATCCCAGGCCCGTGCCCGCCGCCTTGGTGGTGAAATAGGGGTTGAAGACCTTGTCCATGTCCTCCGCGGCGATGCCCACGCCTTCGTCGGCCGTCTCCACGAAAACCCGGCCGTCCTCGGCCGTGCCCACGGCCACGGTCATGACCCCTCCCTCGGGCATGGCCTGCACGGCGTTGAGAAAGACATTCAAAAGGGCCTGGGAGAAGCGGTCCGGGTCGATGGACACCTGGGGCGCATCGGCCAGCCCCATGGTTGCGACACGCACCCCGGCGGCCTGGGCGTCGGGCTGGATGAGCCGCAGGGAATGCTCCACCACTCCGCCAAGGCCGGTCATCCTGCGGGCCAGCACCGAAGGCCGGGAATACTCGATGAGTTCGGTGATGACCCGGTTTAAGCGGTCCACCTCCCGGACCATGACCTGGGCCGCCTTGCGGTCCTCGCTGTCCGGGTCGAACTTGGCCCCGAAATAGGAGGCGTAGCCTCGGATGGAACTTAAGGGGTTCCTGATCTCGTGGGCCACGCCGGCGGCCAGGTTGCCGATGGCGGCCAGCTTTTCCCGCCGCCGCACCTCCTCCTCCAGGGCCCGGACCTGGCGCAGGTCGCGCAAGAGAAAAAGCGTGCCCACCACGGTGCCGTCCTCGGCCACGATGCGGGTCACGCTCACGCCCAAGGGCACGGGCCGCTCCCCGCCGAAATCGAACTCCCCTTCGACCTCGGTCGGCCGATCCGATTCCCTGAGCGGGTCCTGGCCCAGGCGCAGCAACGTCCCGGGCAACACCTCGGCGGCCGGCCTGCCGACGATGTCCGGGGAGGCGCGCCCGAGAAAGGCCTCCATGGAGGCGTTGACCATGGCCAGCCTCCCTGCCGGATCGACCACGGCCAGGGCCGCCGGCATGTTCCCCACCACCTCCGAGGCGAAGGCCCGGGTGTCGCGCAGAAGCCGCTTGGAGACCCGATGGCTCTGGGCCCAAAAAAGGGACACCACGGCGGCGAAGCCCAGGACCAAAAGGGTGGCCGAGGTCAGCAGGGTGCCCTGGAAGTCCACGGACCGGGCCTGCTCGTAAGGGGCGATGTCCATGCCCACGAACACGATCAACTCCTGGTCGCGCATGGCCGGGGAGCGCTTGGAATCGCAGTCGTCGAAGCACAGGAAGTCCCCGCCCTCGGACGGCCGGCCCGGAAACCGGCCGATCGTCTCCCCGAGGCCGCCGTCGATCTGCGCCCCCGGCCCGGGAGGGCCGCCGGGACGGGCGACGATATCCGGACGCCCCCGCCTCTCTCCCGGCCCGCGTCCGATCACGCCGCCCTTGGGCAGAAACTCGCGGTAAACCAGAAAGGACCGCCGCCCCGTTTCCTCCTCCCGGACCACGCGCCACTTCTCTTCGGCCCCGGGGGCCAAAAGGGCCAGTTCCTCGGGGGGCAGGAACTGCCCGCCCACCAGGGAGCTGTCGCCGTGGGCCAGGATGCGGCCGCTTCGGTCGGTGATGGCGATATAGAAGATGTCCTCCTGGCCGGCGGTCTCGGACAAAAGGCGCTTGAGGCCGGGCCCGCGTCCCAGGCCGCCCATCATGCCGGTGCGGGTGCCGGCCTCCAGGGCGCGGATGATGGCCGCGCCCTTTTCGCTTAAGATGCGGGTGACGTATTCCTTTTCCCGGTTGAAATTGAAAATCGCCATGACCACCACCACGGCGGCCAGGATCGCCGCCGCGCCGATGACGGCAAACGGGGAGGCATACAACCAGAAGGGACTGTTTTTCCGGAAAAGCCGCCACGAGGACGGCCCGGGTGTCTGATCATTTTTCATGCGCATGCCCAGGAAATATACATATCAGGCGCCGAAACCGTAAAGAAAAAATACATTTTAACCCGCGTTCAAAAAAACCGGCCCGGCGCAGGGTTCATGCATGAACCATGAAAGAAGCGATCATCCCGGAGCGAGATCGTACCGGGAAAGAAAAAAACGGGCGGCATCGTTCAGTCACGGGCCGGACGCAGTACCGGCCAGGCTGAAAACTCCGGGTTGCTCTTGAATCCGACGCCGACGGCCCCCTTGCCCGGGTACAGGACATAGGCCCAGGCCGGGTCGAAAAAACTGGTGGTCGCGGACCAGGCACCCTCGGCGGGGACGAGAAAGGGATGCCCGGCCGGGAGGGCCGGGAAGGCCCGGGACAGGTCGGTCAGGGACTCCAGTTCGTTGACGTCCGGCAACCGCCAGGGCCGTTTCTCGCGCGCGGCCAGATCGGCCACGGCCCGCAGGGCCTGCCCCCAATCGAGAGGATCTGTCGCGTTTCCCTGGTCTTGGCCCGGACCGACCGGGCGGGTTCGCCAGACAAGGCCGGTCAACCGGTCCAGAGCCATATCCGGGGTCGCATCCGGGACGAAACGGGGATGCGGCCAGGGCACGCCGCTTTGGGACTCTCCGTCCTGGCCGCTGCCGGCGCAGGGGATTTCCCGGCCCGCAGCGTCGAAGCAGCGGTTCTGCCCCGTGGCCGCAAGGACGGAGGAGTGGCCGCAGACGGGCCACAGCAGGCAATAGCGGTCCTTTCGCTCATAGAAAACCCGGGCGCCTTCCAGATGGACATACCAGGCATGCCGCGGCATCCCGGCAAAGGAGGAGGAGGTCCAATAGCGACCGGAAAACACATCGGTGAACGGATGGTTCGCAGGCAGGGCCGGATTTTTCGCGCCGTGAGACAAAAGACTGCGCAATTCCCGGCGGTTCGGCATCCGCCAGTCGGAACGGCCGTGGGCCGCATCCCGGTTCATGTCCCGCACAACCGCGAGACCTTCCTCCCAGGACACGGGATATCCCGCAGCGTCGGCCGAGGGGAGCCAGCACAGCCCGGTCAGCCCGTCGGCCACGGTCCCGTCCGCCCGGGGCGCGAACCGGGGCGAGGCCCCCGGCCCGAATGTCCGGCCGTCGCCGTCCTGCCCCGACCCGGGACACGGCATGTGGACCCCCGCCGCGTCGTAACAGTCCTCAAGCCCGGTGGGCTGGACCACTCCGGGACCATTGCGCCCCATGGCCCGATCATGTTCACCCATGCCGAGGGCATAGCCCACATCTCCCCCGGAGGCAAAACGTCATCCGAAACAGCGAACCTCGGGCCTACTTGGGCTGGGGCAGCAACTCCTTGGGGATGCCCAGGCCGTGCAGCTGCTCGATGCGCCGTGTGGAGGCCCGCTCCCGCTTGATCAGCCGACTCACGGTGGAATGAGCCACACGAAGCTTCCCGGCGATCTCGAAAAGGTCCATGCCGTGATACACCAGCCAGGCCTTCAGAGCCCTTTCCCGGTCCACGGAGCTCAAATCCAGGCACAGGTTCATTGTCTTCTCCTTGTCCGTCATCTGCTTAGTCCACCCGTTCTTCTTTTATGACCCGGACCAGGCGCGCGCCATACAGTCCGATGCCCCGAGGATCGCACGGTCCCTCGGCCGGTTTTGGGGAAACGGCCAGGGCCCGGACGAACCGGCCGGCCACGTCCCCGTTTTCCCGCACATCCTCGATGAAAAACGCCCCCAGCCGGCAGACCCTGACGGTTTCGCCTCCGGAAGGTTCCCCTTGGGAAGGATCGAAAAAGGCCACCCGGACCAGTCTGGGGCTTTGCTGCGAATCCCGGAACCTGCTGCCCGCGATGATCTCCCTGGATTCGTCCCAAAAGGCCCCGTCATCCAGCTCCATCCGCCTGGTCATCTCCCGCCGCAGCCAGGCTGCGGCATGTGCCCCGGGATCCAGGCGCAACTCGTCGGCCACGGTGACCATGGCCTCCATCGGGCCGGTGTGCGCCTCATCCCCCGCCTGGGCACCGCCCTTTGCGCCGAAAACGCCCCCCCCGGCCAGATACCAGGTTTCCGGCGACACCCCCCCGGCATTCCCGGGGCGCAAGGCGATGCGCCCGCCGACGTCGCGATCCCCGTAGCCCAGCACCTGAAGGGAGGCCGTCTCACAGCGGCTCCGGGCGTCGCAGACCCCGTTGTTCCGTAACCCCTGGTCCGAATCGCAGGCGTCGTCCCAGACAAATCGTTCCGGGACGGCCAACGGCGCCACGTCCCATGAAGACCCCGCGCAAAACAGCCCGGCCCGGGCGCTGGCGCTGACGTCGGCGAAACGCTGCCCCATGATCCCGCCCAGAAAAAGCCGCACCGGATTTCCCCTGGCCGAGGTGCGTCCGGCGGTCACCTCCACCTGGTCCGGGAAGGCCCCGTCCATCGCCCCTTCCTGTAAAAACAGCACGTCCGAGGCCCTGACAGCCAGATCCGGAGAGTCATCCCGGTCCAAGACGGCCTGTCCGGTCCTGACCGCCGCGTCGCGCACGGCCTTGAAATCCGCGCCCAGGGGGATCAGCGCCACCGCGCCGGCCAGGGCCGAATCCTCTGCGGCCTTCTGCAGGCGGTTCATTTTGTGCCTCAAAAAGGCATAGTCCACGGCCAGGGAGGCAAATCCGGCCAGAAGGGCGAGGGAAAAGGCCACAATCAGACTTCCCGGAACACCGGAAAACCGGATTGTCCATTTTCCACGCGCGACATCTTCTGCCTTGCCCATACAGGCAAAATAGCTCCGGCGGGGGGGATGTCGATTGGAACTTTCCCTGAATCCCTAGGTGATAACCCTGATATGACGGCGTGATAGATCGAAAAATGCAATGGATTTCGAAAAATCCATCAATCGATGAGACCGATTTTCACGGCGTACCGGACAAGTTCAACGGTATTCTGAAGCCCGAGCTTCCTCAGGATACTGGCCCGGTGGTGTTCCACGGTCTTGATGCTGATGGACAACACATCGGCGATTTCCTTGGTGTACATGCCCTCGCACACCAGGCGCATGACCTCGCGCTCCCGGGAAGTGAGGGTATCGTAGGCGGCCTGTCCGCCCCCGTCGCCCGCAAGTTGCGACTTGCCGCCGGAAACGTCGAGCAGGCGCATGGCCACCTCCCTGGAGATGGACGGGTCCAGGAAGGATTCCCCCTTGGCGACGGCCGACAAGCCGGTCAGGAGATTCTCCGAGGCGGCCTCCTTGGTCACATACCCCAAGGCTCCGGCCTGAAAGGCCTCGACCACGTAATCGACCTTGGAATGCATGCTGACCATGATGATCCTGACGCCCGCAAGCGCGGCGGCAAGTTCGCGAACGAGCTGGATGCCGCTTTTGTCCGGCAGGGAAATGTCCACCGTGACCAGATCGGGCCGAAGCCTGAGGGCCTCCCGGAGGCCTTCCTGGGCGTTGCCGGCCTCGCCGGCCACCTCGAAGGCGGTGTTGCGGCGGATGATGGTTTTGAGCCCCTCTCGAAACAATGGGTGGTCGTCGATGATCAGGATACGTTTAGCCGCCATGGTTCCCCCCGCGCACGGACGGTATCTCGACTATGACCCGCGTGCCCTGGCCGGGCGCGGACACGATCCGCAGGTTCCCGCCCAGAAGCTTCACCCGTTCGCGCATGCCTCGCAGCCCCATGCGTTTTTCCTCCATGGCCGCCGACATGCCGGCGCCGACGTGAAACCCCACGCCGTTGTCCTCCACGCGCAGGATGATCCGGGGATGCGACTCCACGATCTTGACCGAAACCTCGGAGGCCTTGGCATGGCGACGCACATTGCCAAGGGCCTCCTGAACCACGCGGAACAGGTTGATTTCGGCCTCGCTGTCGAAGGTGACGCCGTCCATCCCGGTCTGCATAAAGCGTGTCCGGATGCCGGTTTTTTCCTCGAAGTCCTGGCAGAACCTCTCCACGGTCCTCAGGAATCCGAGGTGGTCGAGATTGGAGGGCCGCAAGGCATAGGCCATTTCCCGGATAAAGATGATCGCCCCCTGCAGGATGCGCGACGATTCGACGAAACGTTCCCGAATCTCGGGAGAAACATCCGGGATGGCGCCGAAGATGGCCTCGCAGGCGATTTTGAGGCTCGAAAGGTCCTGGGCCACATTGTCGTGCAGTTCCCTGGCCATGCGCGCGCGCTCCCTCTCCTGGGCGTTTATGATCTCCCGGGTGAGATGGCGCACGCTTTGTTCGGCAAGCTTCAAATCCGTGACATCCACCGCCGTGCCCAGGGCGCGGGATGGGACACCCGCCTCATCCCGGGAAACCACGCCCCGGACAAGGAGCCAGCGGACGCCGCCGTCCTTGTGCCGCATCCGGAACTCGCGGCTGACGTCGACGGCGCTTTCGCGAAAGGCCTCGCTGGTCAATTCCACGGCCCTGGCCCGATCCTCGGGGAGGATCAGGCCGATCCAGGCCTCGGTCGTGTTTTCGATCTCCTGCTCCCGATAGCCCAGTTGGGCCTTCAGGCTTGGGTCGGTATACAGCGTCCCGGTCGCGTAGTCGTAGTCCCAGACCCCGAGCTTGGCCGCACGCGTGGCCAGTTCGTACCGCCTCTCGCTCTCGGCCAGCCTGTCCTGGGCCCTTTCGATTTCCTCAAGCATCTCCCGGATGGCCGTGGCCAGGTTCGTGATCTCGTCCCGCCCCCGGACGCGGATATCCCGGGAGGCGTTCTTGTCGGCCCTGACGGCCGCGATCTGGGTTCCCAGCCCGGTGATGCGGGACAAAATCCGCCGTTCCACGAGGATGTGCATGGCCAGGCCGAAGGTCAAACCGATGGCCGCCAGGGAAATGAAATTGTAGCGCAGGGTCACCAGGCCCTGATGATGCATGTCCCGGTTGGTCTCGATCTCCAGAAGCAGACAGGGTTCCCCGAACACGTCCCGGATCAGGGCGTACCCCCTGATCACCGTCTCGCCTTCGGGAACGACCTGGTACTGCCCCGTACGCCTGAGGGAATCGGCCACATCGGCCAGACGCGGTGACAGATCCTTTGAACCGAGCGGGAATAATCCCACCCGCACCTTGACCTGCTCGGACAGGTCCATGATCCGCTGCTCGCTGAGATAGCGGGCCATGACCAGGGTCCCCCTGGCGGGACCGGTGCTCGCGCTGGTGAGGATCGGGCTGGCGGCGACCAGGAGCGGTCCCGAGGGCAGCATGACCACCCCCCCCCTCGGGGTATTCTCGGAGCGCAGAAACAGCGGGGAATCCGGGGAGATTCGCGCCGTGGCCGGCGAGGCGGCGTCCACGGCGATCCATTCCCGGTCCCGGACCTTGCCCGTGACCAGCCGGCCTTCCTCGTCGTAGTAAAGGATCATGTCCAGGCGGAGGTTGTCCAGGCTTTGGGAGGCCAGATTCTCCTCGACATAGACCGGGTCCAGAGTGCGGATGAAGTCGTATGTCGCATCCCAGGCCGCCCAGTCCGTACTGGTGGTTTCCAGGCCGCGCAATTCCCCTTTCAAGGCGTTCTCGGCCCGGCCGACATCCTCCATGACCTGACGCCTCTCCAGAACCGAGAAGCTCGACAGGATGTTGTATTGGGTAATGGCGTACAACATGGTGAAAAGAGCGGTGAAGGTCCCCAGGATGATGCACAGGGTGGTCTTGCGCAGGGTCACGGGCCACCCCCGGGGAGATGGTCCGACATGGCCGAGACAAAACGGGCGGTGGATTCGAGGCCCAGGGCGAAACCTCCACCCATCCGGCTGCGGCCGAAATTTCCCGTGCACAATAAAAACATCTTCATCATGGGCGCGTCGTCCTTATGAAACGCCCCGGTGATCACGCGCATCCGGGCGGGATGATCCAATCCTACGCCAAGACGGGGAAAAAGGTAAGCGATCAACGAAAAATACGCCCCCGAGATTCAAAAAACCTCGAGGGTGTCCCACTTCCTGGGCCAGCCGTTGATCCGGAGGTGCGGCACGCCGTCGGGCCGGCCGCGCAGGTAGGCCACCTTGTTGCGCAGAAGCCGCCAGCGCAGGGAAAGATCCACCGCGGCGGGCCCCGCCTCCCCGGACCGGACCAGG
>Ga0067045_1028364_pt1 | contig 35437 bp, 26 predicted proteins | sample TerdegcTABiofilm_FD_59184 | JGI IMG/M metagenome (GOLD analysis project Ga0067045, IMG submission 59184) | Combined Assembly of (Gp0054472, Gp0054536) Wastewater bioreactor microbial communities from Singapore -Terephthalate degrading...
CAGCGGGCGTTGCCGCCGCTCCCGCCGATTTTATCCGCCGATGGCAAAGCCGCCCCGACGCTTTCCTCGGCATCATCGCCGCTTCCGTCGCTCGAAGAGAGCGAGCCTCCGGAGGTGCGATCGGTCATCGACCAAGGGCTGCGATTGGAGCGGCAATCGCGCTGGGGTGAAGCGCTGGGGATCTACGAGGAAGCCCTTCGCGATTTCCCCGAAAGCATCGTCTTGCAAAGCCGCTTCCATGAAGTGCGGTTGCGGCACGACGTGGCGCGGCGTTACAGCGATCCGTCCTTTTTGTCGCTGGTGGGCAAAATCGACGAAGCCGCGGCCCTGAGCTTGTATGAAGAGGTGCTGCTGAAAATCCAATCGCACTATGTGGAATCGCCTCGCTGGCGGTATCTCTTGGAGCAGGGCACCCACGAATTGGAACTGGCCCTGTTGGAGCCGAAGTTTTTGTCGAGCAACGGCGTCAAGCTGGAGCCCGGCGCGGCGATCGCCTTGGCCGGTGAATTGCGGCAGGCGGCATCCGCGGATTGGGTTCGTACTCGGACGGAGGCACGCGAGGTCGTGGCGCAGGTGGCGCGGTGGCTGCATCGGCGAATCGGGCTGCCGGTTTCGGCCGCGGTTTTGGAATATCTTTGCGGCGCTACGAACTCCTTGGACGTCTATTCCGCCTATCTCACGCCGGCCCAGCTTGCGGAAGTCTATTCGCAGATCGAAGGGCGTTTCGTCGGATTGGGCGTGGAATTGAAGGCGGACGGAGGCTCGCTCTTGATCGTGCGGGTCATTCCGCGGAGTCCCGCCGAGCAGGCCGGTATCCAAGCGGGAGACCGCATCACCGCGGTGGATGGGAAGCCGGTGAATCAAATGTCCACCGACCAGGCCGCGAACATGCTGCAAGGCCCTGAGGGGAGCGTGGTGCAGTTGACGGTTCGGACGGGCGGCGGCTGGTCGAAGTCGGTGCGCGTGGAGCGGGCCCGCGTCGACGTTCCCAGCGTGACCGACGTGCGGATGTTGGATCCGGCGGCGGCCGTCGGGTTCATGCGCGTGGCCGGCTTCCAACGAGGCACGCCGAAGGAGATCGACGACGCCGTCGGCGAGCTGATCCGGCAAGGGATGCAGTCCTTGATCATCGACTTGCGACGAAATCCGGGCGGCCTATTGACGGCGGCGGTGGAGGCCGCGGACCGGTTCTTGCCGCAAGGCATCATCGTCGCCACCAGCGGTCGCGTGCCGCAAGAGAACCTGACCTACTCGGCGCAGGGGCCGGCCCGCTGGGGAATTCCCGTGGTGATCTTGGTGGATCGCGAAAGTGCCAGTGCCGCGGAAATATTCGCCGGGGCCTTGCAGGAAAACGGTCGCGCCACCGTGGTGGGCACCCGAAGCTACGGCAAAGGTTCGATTCAGGGAATCTTTCCGCTGGCGAATTCGGAGGCGGGCGTGCGACTTACCACTTCCAAGTTTTATTCACCCAAAGGTCGCCCCTACGCCCATCGCGGCGTGGAGCCGGACGTGCTTGTCCAGCAGGTGGCGCGTCCCGTGGATGGATGGCGACCGATCGGTGAGGGGCGAGATACGGCCAAGGCGGACCCAACGGGAGCCGTGTCGCCGAATGAGGACACGGTCCTCCAGGCCGGATTGAACGTCGCTCGGGGAATGGTCGCGCGATCGCCGGGCGCCGTGGGGTGGGATTCCTCCGGCGGCCGCATGCTCCCCTGAAACGGGCCGGGACCGGCGCCGAGCCGTTTTCAACGCGGGAATCGATCGGATTCGGAGAAGCCGCTCAACTCCAGGGATTGAGCGCCGTCGATCTTCACCGTCCGCGTGCCGTACCAATAAAAGATGCGCCGCGCCGCCGTTCTCTGAAGGGGACCGCCCGCGTACTCTTGCCGAAACAGTTCGGCCGGCGTTTGACCGCCCCCTTCGAGGATCAACAGCGCTTTCGATTCGTTCAAGGCGGCGCGATCCGCGCGGGCGGTGTACGCGGCACCCTCCGCCGTGACGTTGCCTAAAGCCTCCAGCTCCAACTGCGGCCGACCGGCGGCCGGGTCGGGAATCTGCCGCGCGGTCAGTTCGCGGCATTCCAAGATCATGCCGGCAGGGCCGAGCCGGGCGGGATCGCTCGGCAATTCCGTCACTTCCCACGACGGCGCGGAGCCGTAGGTAACGGTCACGCGCCCCAAGCAGGTGATCTCTCGCCGCAGCAGATTGCCGCGAAGAGCCTGGTGGAAACGGACGAACAGAGCGGTGACTTCGGCGGCGGGGTCGCGCGGCAAGGCCGAGTCGCTCGGGGCGGCCGCGTCGGTCGGTCCGGCCGAGCCGCGGGCTTGGCCGGTCGTGCCTCCCGTAATCGGCGGCATCGAGCCGGGAAGGGCGGCCGGCGAACGTAAGGTCCGGAGCAGGCCCGGCCCCGGCGATTCGATCGCGCCGCTTGTCATGTCGAGCTCCACACGAGGAAGATCAAGGATATCCAGCGCTGCCCGCCGGCCTTGTTCGTCCGGACGCTCGTTTTCCAAACGAACCTCGCCGTCCGCCGAGAGCGATGCCAACTGCGGTTTGGGCATGGCGTCGAAGGATCCCAAGAAAACGGTCTCGCGCAGCCGTGCCTCCAGGGATCGAGCCGCGATGCGCTGCGGCGGGGAGTTGCCGCGAACATTTCCCCGGACCGAGACGATGCGGCCGTCGAAGGACATGCCTTCGTCCCACGCCAAATCGAGAAAACAGGCCGCGCCGGAGGTCGGGCCGTCGGTGCGGGGCAACCGCATGCCGCCCGGCCCCGCCACGGAAAGGAGGTTCCTGGATCGATCGAAAAAGATTTGGTTCCCGCTGAGTCCGAAACCCCGGCCCTCCATCGCCGCGGGACCGCCCGTCATGGACATCGTAAGAAACGGTCCCGAAACGTCGGTCAATTCCACGTGCTCGCCGCGGAGACGAATCGGCAGTAGTTGCGGCGAAGGGGTGACGTCCTCTTCGATCCGGACGTCGCCGTCCATGGACACGGCGTTGAGCGCGGCCGTCGCCGGAGCGAGGGCGATTTCCGCGCGCAGGATCCGTCCAGCCGTCTTGTAGTGCGATTGCCCCGGGGCTCCGGCCGGAGAGGCACGCAGATACGCGGCGGGCGGTGAGCCCGGGCCGCTCGATTCCGGGGAACCGTCGGCCGGCGGATGCGACGGGGACGGCACGAACCAGGCTTGCAGCTCGAAGACGTCGGCATCGAGCCGTGGGGATCGCATCGTGACACCGTCGCGCGCCAGCATCCGCCGCGGCGCAAGGTCGGGCATGAGAGCCGGCGGCGCGGCCGTAGGCGTCGTCGCCGCGAGACGCCCCAACCAGAGCCAGAGATCGCTCGCGGCGAGGCTCCCCCAGGAAGAATCCACGTGGACGTTGCCGGACATCCACGTTACAAGTTCCTCGCCTTCACGTTGAACGGATAACCGGCTGCGCCATGAGCCTTCCACGAAATCGCCCGCCTTGCCCGGCAGTTCCACGCGAAAATCCCCTCCGCCTTCGGCGACGGCGCGGGTCAGCATCGGGCCTTCCGGGCCGTCCTCCCATTGGCCGCGGACGACGGGGGCACGGAGACGGCCGCCCGGCCGCGTGAACTCCACGCCGTTGCCGGCCTCGGCCTCCAGCAGTTGCCGAACCGCGTCGTAGCGAAGCGTGTCGCAGCGGATTTCCGCGTTCCAGAGTCCGAGTGTCACCGAGGTCGGGCGCCCCGTGGCCACCGCACCTTCGATTTGCCAATCGACCGCTTGCACAGCCGCTGCGGGGCTCGCCGGCGGGCGGGCTGCGTCGCTTACAGCGGCCGCGGCCGGGGCGGTCGGTGTTTTCACCAGAAAGACGGTGAGCAGGTCGCATCGCAGACGGTTACTTGGACCCTCGCCGCGACTGAACGCCGCCTCGACGGTCTCTTGCAACGTCAGGGTGCCTTGTTGCGGAAAGAAAGAGAGCGGTCCGCGGCAGGCGACTTCCACGATGCGACGAGCATCGCCGCCCTTCCGCTCCGCCTCGCCCGAGGAGCCTTCACCGGAGGCGACGGTTTCCAAGTGCAGCCGGTCCACGTGGCGCAGGACGAAGCGTTCCAGTCCCAACGAATGCCACCCCGCATCCGTGACCTGGGATAGGCTGCTGCCGCCGGCGAAGACCAGCTCCATGCCGGAGCCGCGTCCGCGGTTGCGTCCCCACGAGAATTCGACGGGCTGCGTCGTCCAAATCCGTCGCTCGGTGATGGTGACGTCTCGGGTGGTGACGCGGATGGCCGTGGCTTCGGTGCCGTCGCCGCCCGCGCTGCGAAGAACCACGGCACCTTGCAATTGGCCGCTGACGAAACGCCCGATGCGTCCCGCGCCCAATTGAAAGGGCCGATCGAATTGGAAAACGGCCCCCTCCGGCGCTTCCAGAATGATGATCTGCCGGGAACCGCGGGGACCGCCCGCCGCGGTCTCGCGATCCGGATACATGACCAACACGCAAGGCCGAATCAGGACACGACCGTCTCCCAGGTTGCGGTAATCTTGCAGCAGGAGTTTGACCTGATCGCTTTCCAAGAGTTTCGCGTTCTTCAGCATCTCAGTGCGTCGCGGGAAGAGCGGCGCCAGTTCGGCCAGCCGAGCGTCGAGAATCACGTCGGAGAGCGGCTCCAGTTGGCCGAGATTGCGCGCGGCGGGATCGAAGGGCGGCTCGATGAGCGGGACGACGAGGCGCGCGTACGCCGAATAGCAAACGGCGATCGCCGCGAAGCTGATTACGGCTCTCGTAACCCGTTGCTTCATCGTTCGCCCGTCGGGATCCAGCCGCCTTGGTACGCGGAAATGACGGAGTCCCATTCCCCGCCGGATTTGAGAATCAACTCGACCAGCTCGCGAAGAGCGCCGCCTCCGCCGGGCGCCCGCGTCACGTAGTGTGCCGCGGCACGGACTTCTTCCGCGGCATCCGCCACCGCCGCGCCGAGGACGACTTCGCGGAGGATGGGCAAGTCAGGGAGATCGTCGCCCAAATACGCGGCTTGACCGGGCGCATATCCCAATTCCGCCAAGACCTCCAGCGAGGCCGAGAATTTGTCGTGCACGCCTTGCCGCAAAAGGTCCACGCCCAGCTCAGTCGCGCGCATGCGCACGATCTGCGAACTGCGCTGCGTGATCCAGGCGATGCGTCGCCCGGCTCGCCTCCAAAGTTGCGCCCCCATGCCGTCGCGGACGTGAAAGGCCTTGGTCTCGACGCCTTGATTGTCGAAGAGGAGCCGCCCGTCCGTGAGAACGCCATCCACATCGCAAAGGATGACTTCGACGTTTCGGCATCGCGCTGCGAGGTCCATGGAAACGGCTCCGGTTACGAAACGTGTGCTGGTTGCGGGGATCGAGCATCATCGCGGGCGACGGCTTCGGCCGCCGAAGCCGGGAATCCCCGCGGCTTGCATCGTGCGTTTGCGACGGTGCCGATGAGGCTGCGTCACAGTCGTCGGCCCCCTCGGCCCGTTTTACACCCCGTCGCCTCCCTTCGGTGAACGGCTCGGGAGACCGTTCGGACCGGGATCCTCGGGCGGGATGTGGACGCGCCACCTTTCTCCGTTCCCTCCTGCGACCGTCTCATCCCTCTTGCAGCTCGACGGCGGGTACGGGACGCCGGATTCCTCACCTTCTTCCGCGCGCAGATGATCCGGGAAGAGACCGATGATGTCGGTGATGTCGATCATGCCGACCGGCCGATGTTCCGCGTCCACGACCGGCAGTTCGCTGATTTTGCGCTCCGCCAGGATGCGGACGGCCTGCGACATCAAGGTGCCGGCGGGCACGCAAATCGGGGCTTTGGTCATGCAATTCGAAATCGGACTGTCGAGGGCCGTTTCGTCTTTGCGTTCCAGGATTCGAGCCAGGTCGCTGTCCGTGAACAGCCCGGTCAGCCGGCCCGAGCGATCTACGAGCATGACGGCGCCGGTGCGACGCCCGGGTCGGCGCGTGGCGACCACGACCTGGCGCACGGTGGCGTCTTCGGGCGCCGTGCGGCACTCGGCCGGCGGCCGCATGTGATCCTCGACCTTGCTGAGCCGCAGTCCGAGACTGCCTCCGGGGTGGAAGCGTGCAAAGTCTTCCGCTCGGAATCCGCGCAGTTTGCTCAGAAGCAGGGCCAAGGCATCGCCCAGGGCCAGCATGGCCGTGGTGGTAGCGCTGGGCGCCAAACGAAGATGGCCCGCCTCTTCGATGTCTCCCAAGCAGAGGGTTACGTCTGCCTGCTTGGCCAAGGAGGACCCGGCCCGGCAGGTCATGGCAATGATCGGCACACCCCAACTCCGCAAGATCGGCACGAGGCGCAGTACTTCTCCCGTTTCGCCGGCTGCCGAAAGGAGCAGAGCGGCGTCCTCCGGGCGGATCCGTCCTAGATCGCCGTGGACGGCCTCGGCGGGATGAACGAAATGACTGGGCGTACCCAGCGAGGCCAGGCTGGCCGAGATCTTGCGGCCGATGATTCCCGCCTTTCCCATGCCCGAGACGATCACGCAGCCGCGGCAGGCGAAAAGCAATTCCGCAGCCCGGCTGAAAGAAAGGTCGAGACGCCGCGCAAGATCGGCTAGAATGCCGCTCTCGTAGAGCAGGATTTCCCGTCCAAAGCGAATCTGCTCCAAAGGCGAACGTAATGAGCGCGCCGCATCCGTGCCCATCGCCGAACCATCCTTGATCTCGGGTTGGAAATGGATTCTCGAGACTCTTGACGCGCCTGGGGACCGTAAGGCGACCAGTCCAGGCGCCCCGCATTGTAGCGGGAAGGCGTCGGAGACACAACGCGACTCGCCTTCGCCGCGGGCGAGGCTCTTCTACCCAGCGGGCGGAGAACGTCACATCAACAGGCGAACGCCGCGGACTGCGTCCTTCCCTGGGCAACACGTCGGAGCGATCTTCTCTTGATGGTGACGCGAAGAAGATTATTTCGTCTGGGGCCGTCCATACCGGGATGGCGTCGCAAGGGTCACCCATCTACCGCCGCGGAGACAACAAAGCATTCAGCATCGTAACCGTCTTCCGACGGAAGGCTCTTACCACCCTTTCGGTTGGGCTGCTTGCATTGCGGAAACCGGCATCGAGGCAAGCCGTTTTCGATGGCAAACGATCATTCTAAATAGCGTTGCGCTGCGAAAATGGGGAGTTGGTCGGCAGCCGCAAACCCTTCGCTGTCCAAGCTCAGGATGGTGGGAAGGGTGGCTTCCGAATAAAGAGTGATTTGAGGGCAATGGTGAATTCGGGAGCTTTGGGTCAAGATGAGGTTGTTTGGGTGATTTGAGATGACTGCGTAACCATGATATGGCTTAGATGAACCCGGAATTGGGGCTATTCCGGGTTCTCGCGTAGAATAGGTCGATCAAACCCAGTCCATGCCCGTTTCGCGCTTGATTCGGGATTCAAAGTCCCCGATCAAGCCGCCGATCAAGTCCCAGCGGTCGGGGCGGCGAAGCTCGATGTCGCCTTGCCGATTGACGCGGACGACGCTGTCCTCTTTCAGGCCGATGCGGGCCAACTCTTCGGGGGAGGGTCCCCCCTCGGTTACCAACCGCAACAATTGTCTTCCCGACATCTCGATAAACTGCATGGCTTTGCCGTGCCTTTGGGTGCGACTTACGGGTTTCGAATCGGCCGCGGAAGGGAACTTTGCTAATGCCGCGGTCATCTCTTACCTTAGTCAGAACGAATCGGCGTCGTCAACGGTCCACGACGAGGGGCCTTGTGCTTCCAAGGCCTTTTGAAAGCAGCAACCCAGGCGGATCAGGTCTTCCACCCCCAATTGTTCCGCGCGGCAGAGCGGGTCGAGTTGCGCCTCGGCTAGAACTCGATCCACGGCGGCTTTCTCCAATCGCCTTCCCGAGATGGCCGCCAGTTGGACGCGAAGCAGCTTGCGGCGGTGGAGAAAAAGCTCGCGGACAAAGCGATGAAAGAAGGGAAGATCCGGGATTCGTTCCCGCAGCGCTGAGCGAAACTCCAAGTGGACGATGGCCGAAAAGACCTTGGGACGCGGCCAAAAGACCTGAGGCGGCAGCATACGTCGAACGGCCGCCGTGCACTGGCTTTGCACCCAGACGCTGAGGGCGCCGTAGTCGCGAGTTCCCGGCCGAGCGATAAGTCGTTCAGCCACCTCGCGCTGCACGGTTGCGGTCATCGTGCGCGGGGGAAAGTCCAGCGTCAACAAGTTGCTGATCAGAGGCGTGGCCACGTTGTAGGGAAGATTCGCGACCAGCTTGAACTGCTTGTCGGGATGTTCGGCTCGCACTTGCTCCAAGGCATCCAAGAGGGCGGGATGCAGGCGATTCTTGTTTTTCAGTGCGTCGTGCAGCAAGAGCCGTACGTTGGGGCGGTTTCCCAGCAAGCCGGCGGCCAAGCGGTGCATGCGCGGGTCGAGTTCCACGGAGATCACGAAGGCTCCGCGGTCGGCCAGAATCGACGTGAGGCTGCCGGTGCCGGTGCCGACTTCCAGGCAGATATCGTCGGGACCGACCGCCGCCGTGTCCGCGAGCAAGTGCAAGAGGTTCAAGTCGATGAGGAAGTTCTGCCCCAGGTCGTGTTTGGGGCGAATGCCTTCGGCGGCGAAACGTTCCCGCAGGAAGCTCAGCGTTTGACGCGGCGAAGGAATGGAGGGCGTTTCCGACATCAACGGCGAGACTCCGCAATCACGCTGCGACTCAGCCCTCGGAGCGGCGGACGAGGCCTTGCAATTGCCGCTCGACGTACTTGGCTAGGACGTCGGTCTCCAGGTTGACTTTGTCGCCCACTTTCAGCGGGCCGAGCGTCGTGACGGCCAAGGTGTACGGGATTAAGGCCACGCTGAACATTTCGGGTTCGCTATCCACGATGGTGAGGCTGACGCCGTCCACGGCGATGGAGCCTTTCGAGGCCATCTGAAGGCTGAGGCGTTGCGGGATGCGGAAGCGGAAGAACGACCACTCGCCGTGATCGCGGCGGTCGGCCAAGTAGCCTACATCGTCGATATGGCCGGTGACGAAGTGGCCTCCCAATCGTTCGCCGACCTTGAGCGAGCGCTCCAGATTGACTTTGCTTCCCTTCTTCAGGTCGCCCAGATTGGTTCGCTGCAACGTCTCGGGCCCGGCCTGGAAGGCGAACGTATCCCCCGCAACGTCGATGACGGTCAGGCAGCAACCGTTGACGGCGATGCTGTCCGCGACCTTGGTCTCGGCGGCAATGCGAGGTTCTCGGACGACGAGGCGGCAGCCCGGCCCCTCCATCAGCATGTCCGCGACCGTTCCCAGGGCCTCCACAATTCCGGAAAACATACGAAACTCCTCAGCCTGCAAGATTGTTGCGATTGGGGTACGGATGGAAAGGCACGGTTGATTCGCCGGCGGCCGCGGCGGCGTTCTCGTGCTCAACGGGCGTTCGGGCGTTGTGTCGCGTCGGGCGCCCGCGGAGCGGCCGTCGGTTCGGGGACGCACGGCCCGATCAACTTGATGCTATCGGGAAACGGCTTGGCGGGGAAGCGATCTCCCGTTCGACTGAGGCGAGATGCCGCGAATCCGACCAAGCCGAGCGAAAAAAGGATCGCCGGTTGCCGGAAGATTTTGCGCATCGATCATGGCGGCGTCGCAACGGACGCCTTGCGGCGAAGTCGGGCTGCACGGTAGGCTTTTTCGGCCTCCGGAAACGGCTTCAATGCCCGGTCGAACAAGCCCAGCGTGTAGGCGATCGTCATGCCGTAATTGCAGACGGGAACGCCGGCTGCGCGACAGCGAAGGAGGCGGTTGAGGACCTCGCGGCGGGTCCACATGCAGGCCCCGCAATGAACCAGCAGCTTGTAGGACGCAAGGTCATCGGGGAAGTCGCGGCCTTGAACGGTCGTAAAATGCAGCGTTCCGCCGACGTGTTCTTGCAGCCACCTGGGAATCTTTTCGCGGCCGATGTCGTCGGCGATGGGGTGGTGGGAGCAGGATTCCGCCACCAGGACGCGGTCGCCGGGTCGCAGGTCGTCGATGGCCAGCGCGCCCTCCACGAACTGAGCGAGGTCGCCTTTTTGGCGGGCCAGGAGGATCGAGAAGGAAGTCAGGGGGACTTCCGGCGGGGTATCCGCCGCCACGCGGCGAAAGGCCTGGCTGTCCGTGACGACGAGGGCGGGGGGAGTCGCTAGGCGATCCAAGGCTTGCCGAAGTTCCGTGTCTCGGACCGCCAAGGCAATGCAACCGCGGTCGAGAAGCTCGCGAATCGCCAGGACTTGCGGCTGGATGATTCGGCCCTTGGGGGCCTCCTTGTCGATCGGGATCACGAGGACGGCGGTTTCGCCGGGCGGCACGAGGTCGGCGATCAACGGCGGGGTGTGGATGAAGTCGTCCGGCACGCAGCGGCCCAGGGCCGCGCGGATATCCTCCAGACCCTGCCCTATGGCAGCCGCGGCGGGCACCCAGGGGATCTGTTCCGATTCCAGGCGGGCCGTCAGATCGGGCGGAGGCGGGGCGAGGTCGCACTTGTTGCAGACCACGATCACCGGGATGCCTCGCTTTCGGAATCCCGCCAGCAATTCGTCCTCAAAGGCTTCCCAGCGGCCCGCATCCAGAACCAAAAGGGCGAGGTCGGTCCGGTCCAAGACCTGGCGGGTGCGAGCGACGCGGGCGGTTCCCAAAGTCCCCTCGTCGTCCACGCCCGCCGTGTCGATGAACAAGACCGGCCCTAGCGGAAGCATCTCCATCGGTTTCTCGACGGGATCCGTCGTTGTGCCCGGCACGTCGGAAACAATGGAGACGTATTGCCGAGTCAGCATGTTCAAGAGTGCCGATTTACCGGCGTTCCGGCGGCCGAAAATCCCGATATGGAGACGGAAGCTCTTGGGGGCTTGGCGTGGAGAGGACATGCGTTTCCTCGCTGCGACGGCGGACCGCCTGCCTTCGGCCGAATCTGGATGATGCTTTCATTTTACGTCCGGTTTTACGTCCGGTAGAAGCCGCATGTTCGCCGCCGACCTCGGAGTGCCGACGGTGGCAGGCGCCGAAAAAGGCTGTCGGTCGTGGGGGACGCTGAAAAGGCTTCCGTGGGACCCAGGCGGTGGCGGCTTTTTTCCTGCAACCGCAGTAGTGCCATTGGTGTTGCGGCGGAATGATGCCACCTAATCGACAAACCACAAGCATTGAATTAGGCTGAAAGGTTTGTGGGTCGGAGGTCGTTCTCGGGGAGATCGGCGACCAGGTTTGGCGGCCGATGATGCCGTGCGATGCTTTCCGGCGGCGTGGCGAATCGTTTTGCTCGTCGGACGCCGGAAACGGCGGCAACGGATGATTGCAGGTCCGGGGGAGCCTCCCTGTCCTCTCGAAATCGGATCCAGTAGCGGAAGGTGAGCCAAATGCCGGGGAATGAAAAGCGCATTTTGTTGAGCGAAAAGGACCTGCCGACGGCCTGGTACAACTTGTTGGCCGACTTTCCGGAGCCGCTGCCCCCGCCGATTCACCCGGGGACCAAACAGCCGCTCGATCCGCGGGATTTGGAGAGGATTTTCGCTGCCGAGTTGGTGCGGCAGGAGATCAGCTCGGATCGCTGGATCGAGATTCCGGAGGAGGTCCGGCGGATCTATGCCATTTGGCGACCGACGCCGTTGGTTCGGGCACGCAACCTGGAAAAGGAGCTGGGAACACCGGCACGCATCTATTTCAAAGACGAAAGTCATAGCCCTCCCGGCAGCCACAAGCCCAACACCGCGGTGGCGCAGGCCTATTACAACAAGAAAGAGGGAATCCGTTGCCTGGCCACGGAGACGGGGGCCGGGCAATGGGGGGCGTCGCTGGCCTTTGCCTGCTCCTTCTTCGATTTGGAGTGCAAGGTCTTCATGGTCAAGGTAAGCTATCACCAGAAACCCTATCGTCGCTCGATGATGCATGTGTGGGGAGCGTCCGTGCGTCCCAGCCCCTCACCGGAGACCGACAGCGGCCGCGCCATTTTGGAGAAGGATCCGGATTGCCCGGGCAGCCTGGGAATCGCCATCAGCGAGGCCGTCGAGGTGGCCTTGAAAGACGACGGCACGCACTACACCTTGGGTAGCGTGTTGAATCACGTGATGCTGCATCAGACCGTCATCGGCTTGGAGGCCGAGCAGCAGATGAAAGAGGCGGGAGACTTCCCCGACGTGGTGATCGGCTGCGTCGGCGGGGGGAGCAATTTCGCGGGTTTGGCGTTTCCCTTTGTGCGGTACAAGATCGCCGGCAAGGATATCCGCTTCGTTGCCGTGGAGCCGAAGGCCTGCCCCTCTTTGACGCGGGGCGAATACCGCTACGATTTCGGCGACACCAGTATGCTGACGCCGCTGTTGAAAATGCACACGCTGGGACACAGCTTTGTGCCGGCGGGGATTCATGCGGGAGGGCTGCGCTATCACGGAATGGCCCCCATGGTGAGCTTCGGCGCCAAGCTGGGGCTGATCGAGGCGATATCCTTGCACCAACGAGAGTGTTTCGAGGCGGCCTTGATGTTTGCCCGAACCGAAGGCGTCATCCCCGCCCCCGAAACCTCCCACGCCGTCCGCGCCGCGATCGTCGAGGCCCTGAAGTGCAAGGAGACGGGAGAGGAGAAGTGCATCCTCTTCAATCTCAGCGGCCACGGAATTTGCGATTTGGGATCCTACGACCGATATTTCAACGGCGAGTTAGAGGATTTCGAATTGCCGCAGGAGAGTATTCGGCGGGCGTTGGCGGAGCTTCCGCAGATCGGCTGAGTGCGCCGCGACGATCCGTCCGGCGGTCACGATACCGGAAAGCGCCGTGCACGAAAGGGACGCCGTTTGATCGCCGCTGGGACGGGCAAAACGGCGGAAACCGTCATTGGGGACGATGGAGGAACATCCGCTCGATTTCCTCCAACGTCTTGCCCTTGGTCTCGGGGAGGAATACGGACACGAAGACCAGGCATACCGCGCACATCACGGCGTAGCTCCAGAAGGCGAAAGCCGGTCCCCATGCGGCGTACATCATGGGTGCCGTCTGGGTGATGAGGAAGTCCGCCAGCCACAGGGCGACCGTGGCGATGCCCATGGCCAAGCCGCGGGTACGGGTGGGGAAGATTTCCGCCAAAACGACCCAGACCACGGGCCCCATCCCAACGGCGAAGGAAGCCATATACAGCAGGACGAACGCCACCACCCAAAGCTGCGGCAATCCTGCGTAGAACGCCGTGCCCAAGAGGACCAGCGAGACGCCCATCGCGGCGGACGTGAGCAGGAGCAGCGGCCGCCGACCCAGCCGATCGACGATCGCGATCGCAATGAGCGTAAACCCGAGGTTTACGGCCTGCGTGATGATGGTCCAGAATAAGGCCCAGGCGTCGGTGCTGCCCGAGCTGCGGAAGATGGTGGGCGTGTAATAGACGATGGCGTTGATGCCGGTTACCTGTTGCAGGATAGCCAGAATGATGGCGATGAGCAGGAGTCTGCGATAACCGGGCCGCAGGAGTTCATCCAAGCGGCCGGTTTCTTCGGCGATGGCGCGGCGAATTTCGGCCGCCTCCCAAACCGCGCGGAGCTTCCCGCCCAGGCGTGCCAGGACGTACAAGGCCTCCGTTTCGCGGCCTCGTTTGAGCAGCCAACGGGGGCTTTCCGGTACGACCAACAGGCAAAGGAGGAACAGCAGGGCGGGGAGCGTTTCGGAGCCGAACATCCAACGCCATCCGGATTCCACATTCCAGGTGTGATCGCCCTGGAGCGCAATGATCCAGTTGACGATGGAGACCACGACCATCCCGGAGATGATGGCGATTTGCTGGAGGGCGACCAGCCTTCCGCGCAGGTGAGCCGGTGCGATCTCCGCGATATACAGCGGGGAGACGATGGCCGCAGCGCCCACCGCCAAACCGCCCAGGAAGCGGGCGAGGATGAATTCCGTCAGGGTGTTGGGAATCGCGGACCAGACGGCGGAGACGGCGAAAAAGACGGCAGCCAGGATCAAGAGCCGTTTGCGACCGAAGGCGTCGCTGAGCGGCCCCGCGAACGCGGCGCCCACCGCACAGCCCAGCAGGATGTTGGAGGTCGTCCAGCCCTTCATGCCGGGCGAGAGGTTGAATTTCTCTTGCAAATAGTCGATGGCGCCCGCGATCACCGCCGTATCGTAGCCGAACAGGAGGCCGCCCAGGGCCGCAACTACGGTGAGGAGGAGAATATAGGGCAGGCTGCCCTCGAAGGGTGGAGGAGACGAGGGCGCGGACGCTGCATCGTTGGTCATTTGGAAGTCCCTTCCGGTCGTGGGTGGGGATCTGCGGCCCTGCGTCTCGGCCGGCCGCGGAGTGTTGTCCCGAATGGAAACCATCGTAGCCGCCGCGATGCGGTTCGCAAGGGCACCGCCGGGAGAATCACCGCGGGGAATCGACCGTCGCCTATCACCAAGCGGATCGAAGACCCTGCGGAAGCGTGCATAATGCGGCAAGCATCACGGTGGGGGAGAAGAAAAGTTCCTCAACGGCAAGCGATATAGCCGAATGTCGGCGGCGGGGCGATTGAGGCTTGCGTGGGGAACAAATGCGACGGCGAGCGAGACGACGGGGATACGCCTGGGCAGATTCCCAGGCTGTGGGCCGCAGTCCCCTAACACCTGTCCTGCCCCGCCCCCACCCCGCTCGTAATGACAGGTGTTAGGAGATCGCGGCCCAAATCGGCCGCTTTGAACTCGAACCCGATGGAACTTCCCCCGATCGATGCGAGTGCTTCCTTCCCTGCTAATGGCAAAACGCGACGAGAACCTGCCAGGGAAATCCGCGTCAAACCGAAAAATCCTGCTATACCCCTCTGTAAAGGGGTGGACTTGGGGCCTGATTGCGATTTGACTGGGTGGAGGCCCCTCGTTTCTTGGAATGAGGCTGCACCGAGTGAGAAAGGGGGTTTGTGTGCCGGAACAGAGTCGAGTCGATCAGCCGGGCCGCGAGCCACCGGGAAAGGACGGTGAAGGGATCGCCGCCGTCTTTCAGCGATTCGCGCGGCGCCTTATGGCGTTTGCGCGGCGGAATTTGGGGCGGGGCGTTCGTCGCAAAGTGGATGAAGAGGACATCATTCAATCGGTCTTCGCCACCCTGGCGGAAATTCAGGCCAAGAAGCGGCCTGACTTGGAAAGCTCCGACGAATTGTGGGGACTTCTGGCTCGGCTGACGAGGAGGAAGTGCGTCAAGTATCGCCGCCGATTTTTCGCCCAGCGGCGCGACATTCGGCGCGAAAGTCGCCCCCCGCACGAGTTGGATGAGCGGCACTACGAGTTTCAGCTCGAGCAACCGTTACCGGATGAGACGGTGGCGGCGCAAGACGTGATCGAATACGTGACACGGGGGCTGGATGAGATGCAACGGGGGATTTGCCTGCTGCGTTTGGCGGGCTACTCCATCCAAGAGATTAGCAGCAAAATGGAGTGCTCGGAGCGGACGGTCTATCGCGTCTTAGCGCTGGTGCGGGAGCGGTTGGAATCCGAAGACACGGCCAAGGCCTTGGAAGAGTAAAAGCGATCGTCCGAAGGGGGCGCGTACCGGGTGTCAAGGCTCGGACTCTTGGAAGGCAGGGACGGCGATGGGGTTTCACTTTTTTTGTCCCAGCGGGCATCTCCTTCAGGCCGATGCGCGGCATGTCGGCCGGGCGGCGGTGTGTCCCTATTGCAACACAACGCTCCGTATTCCCCCGGCGAAGGCGTCTTCGCTTGCGGCGGATACAGCGGTCCTTGGGTCTGAGTTCGAGGACGACCGCCGGCGGCCTCTTGGTCGGGATTTCGATGCGGTTTCTCGCGCGGAAGATGAGTCGCCGCTTCTCGACCTTGCGTCGGGCAAGGGGGTGGCCGATGACTCGCCCGGTGAACAAGCATCGGATCATCGTTTCGAGAGCGGGGAGGCGGCGACGACCGAGCGAAAGTCGGGCAGCGCGGAGACTTTTTTCGGGGATCGGCCGCCTTTCCAGGCGGCGGAGGGGCAGCGACCGGTCCACATCCCGTGTCCCGCCGGGCACGTCCTGGAAACGCCCCAAGATATGTTGGGACGCGACGCCATGTGCCCGTTTTGCAGTCAGGTCTTTCGCCTCGAATTTCAGAACAGCCTGGAATACCGAGAAGAGCAGCAGCATCGGGCGGCTCGCGAAGCCGAGCGGGCGGCACGGTTTTGGTTGCAATGGGCCGTCGCGGCCGCCATTGTAACCGTGGGGGGCTTGGTCCTATTGATCGTGTCGGCATCGCAACGATAATGGGGGCATGCGGCGCCGATCTCGGAAGGAGTAAATCGGCTCCGCGCCCGCCCGGTTGTGTATGACGGACATCGTCTCCCCCCGATTGAGGAGCCGCAGCGATGAAGAGCGTGAACCGTGACGACTTGAGTCGGTCTGAATCCCAAGGTGTTTCTCGCCGAGATTTTTGTTTGAGGTCCGCTGCATGGGGGGCGGCGGCGTACGCGGCATGGGCGGGCGGTTCGGTCTCGGCCGAGGGGCGAGAGATGGCCGCAGCGGCCGACGTTACACCCCAAGCCTGGCCGGTTACCTGCCGGGACGTGATGCTTCGCCGGACCGGCAAGTCCGACTGCTGGGCCGCGATGGAGGCCTACGGCGTGGACGGCGTGGAGTGCGATATTACGGAGGAGTTGAAGCTGCCCAATCTGTTCGAGGGCGACGCCTCGCACGGCCTGGCGGACGGTGATCAACAGGCGAGGTTGCGTGAGGCCCTGCAGAAATCGGGCCGGAAGATCACGGCCCTATGCATGCACAATCGTTTCGACGAACGGCCGGAAGAGGAACTGGAGTGGTGCCGCAAGACGGCGGCGGCGGCTCAAGCGATGGGCATACCCGCTGTCCGCATTGACGTCGTTCCGCGGCGGCTTTCCCGCGAGGAGTTCCCAGCCTTTGCCGCTGAAATGATGAAGAAGGTGACCGCCGCCACCGCGGAGACCGGCGTACGCTGGGCGATCGAAAACCACGGCAATACGACCAACGATCCCGAGTTCCTCAACAACTTGTTCGCCGCGGTCGATTCCGACCATCTGGGTCTGACCCTGGACACCGGCAATTTCTATTGGTTCGGTCATCCCTTGAGTGAGCTCTACGGAATCTACGAGACCTTCGCTCCCCGGGCTTTCCACACGCATTGCAAGAGCATCGCCTATCCGCCGGAGGATCGTGACCGGCGGCGTCCGATGGGATACCGTTACGCCGAGTTCCATTGTCCGATCGACCGCGGCGACATCGACTTCGGGCGCGTGCTCGCCATCCTCCGCAAGGCGGGCTATTCCAACGACCTCTGCATCGAAAACGAGGCGCTGGGCGGTCTGACCCCGGAACAAGCGGTCGAGACGGTCTCGCGAGAGGTCCGACTGCTGAAGAATCTTCAAGCGACGATTACGCGCAGCGGTCGATTTTCGCCCGTTGCGCGAGCGTGAAGAGGTTCTGCGTGCCAACGCCCGCCGCGGGACGAAGCGGCCGTTCCTGTCGCCTTGGTTCAGGCTACGGTCGGCCCGAGACATGAAACGTGATTTGAATTAGAGTGAAGGTAGAAACACCGGCGGCAGCCGGAAGTATTTTTCGCTCTTGGTTTTTGCAGCATAAGGATCGGCACCGTGAAGCATGCAATTTGGTTGGGGATGACGTTCTCGGCGTGCGCCGGCGCCTTGCTGTGGGCGACGACCATTGAGGCTCGGCCGCGTTGCGGTGTGCCCCTTCAGCCTGCTTGGCAGGCGATTTTCAACGGCTCCGACTTGTCCGGCTGGGTAGTGGAAGGTCCGGCGACTTTTAAGGAGGGCGACCAAGAAAAGCCTAATTGGTTCGTGGAGGACGGCAAGATCGTCTGCGCGGGCAAGGGCTTCGGATTCCTTCGCTTCGACCGCACCTTCTGCGATTTTACCTTGCATCTGGAATTCCGTATGTCGCCCAATTGCAACAGCGGCATCGGCATTCGAGCCGATAAGTACGATCCCAAGAAGCCCGACACGCGACCCTCGGTATCGGGATTCGAAGTGCAGATCTTCGATGACGCGGGCAAGACGCCGGATGTCCACTCGAGTATGTCGCTCTACCGGTATGTGGCCCCGTTGAAGAACGCGATCAAACCGGCGGGCGAATGGAATGTCGTGGAAATCACGGCCCGAGGCCCGAGGATTCGCGTCGTTCTCAACGGGCAGTTGGTTCAAGACGTCGATCAAAGCAAGATCGACGAGCTTCGCGGCAAGCCCTTGTGCGGCTACATTTCGGTGCAGAACCACGGACATTTGGTCGAGTTCCGCAACGTCTGGATTCGTGACCTGACGGCACTGGCAATCGCCCCGGCCAAGCGGTGCGGACTATTGTCCCGATGGATTGCTCGCTTGCGAAACCGCGTCCACTGCCGTTGACGGAGGCCTTGTCCGCGGTCGGCCGTCCTCGTCGGCGGTGTTTTTCCCAACGTCGGAATCAGCCTGGAGAAGGAGCCGGCTTCGATGGCGTTGACTGACAAGACGGTTTTGGTCACCGGGGGAGGAAGCGGGATCGGTTTGGCGGTAGCTCGCTGTTTGGCCGATCGGGGCGCCAAGGTCGCCATTGTCGGCAGGACGGCGGAAAAGCTCCGCGCCGCGGCGACCGCGGTGCCCGAAAGACCCCTGCATCCTTTCCCGTGCGACGTCGGCGACCGTGCCGCCGTGGAACGGGTCGTCGAGGCCGTCACCCGCCGATTGGGAGGGATTGCGATTTTGGTTCATGCGGCGGGGATCAATGTCGTCCGCCGCGCCATGGCGGAGTTGGCTCCCGAGGATTGGGATCGCGTTCTGACGGTCAATGCGACGGGCGCCTACAATTGCATGCGAGCAGTCTTGCCCGGTATGCGGGCGGCGCGCGACGGATTGATCGTTAATATCTCATCGATCGCCGGCAAGCGGGCGCTGGAGTTGGCGGGAACGGCTTATTGTGCCTCGAAATTCGCCGTGACGGCCCTCAGCTTCGCCGTGGGGCTGGAAGAGCGGAAGAACGGCATTCGGGTAACGAACATCTGTCCCGGCGAGGTCAATACGCCGATCTTGGAGCAGCGGCCGACGCCCGTCCCCGAAGAACGCCGCGCAGCGATGCTGCAAGGAGAGGACATCGCACAAATCGTGGCGACCATCGCGGAATTGCCGCCCCGGGCGCACGTTTGGGAGGTGATCATGACTCCGCTCTATCAGGAATATGCTTGAGCGCACTCTTCCGTCCCTCCTTGACCAAGAAATGGAATCGATCGGCGAGGGGGAAGGGTGAGATCCCTTCCGAGCCGAAGTCCGGACCGAGCACAGAGTTTACGTCAGGGATCGCTTGCGAGGGAGCGCGTCCTTCCAGGCATCGCGCAGCGAGGCGGCGGCCGATTCAGCCGGAGATCTCGTGGAAGGCCGCGCGCTCTTGTCGCCGATCAACGCGAGGGGATTGCGAAGCCGCCTGGTCGCTGAATGGGGGCTGCCTTGGGTCTACCGGTAGCCGGCTGCGGCAATCTCGGCCTAAATAGCCTAGTCGCATTATTCGATTATCCTGCCACGATTGGTTCAAGTCGAACCGCCGAAGACGACGAAGTATGACTCGGTAGGGCATGCCCGGTCGGTATGTGCTGCGCTAGTGTCGCGCAAGGTGGGCAGCCCGGAAGGCTCGACCAACCGTAGATAGTTCGCCGGCAAGTAGCCGAGGAAACCAGGCTTCATGAGTTCCGGAACTCAGGTTAGCGGTGACGGTTTGCCCGGGGCGCCGGGATCCCTGGTCAACGACCTCGCCCAATGGGTGGCGGATGTCGGGGATCGGACGATCGAATGGCTGGTAGCCTTAGGGAGTGTCTCGATCTTTGCCGGCCGCATGTTGCGCTGGCTGGTCAGCAAGCGGCCGCAGCGGGAGACCATCCTTTGGAATTTTTATCATATCGGGGTCTTGAGTCTGCCCGTCGTCGCCATGACCGGTATGTTTATCGGCATGGTCTTGGCCGTCCAGAGTTACGCCCAGTTCAAGATGCTGAATTTGGAGACGCGGCTGGGAGCGGTGATCAATATGTCGCTGGTCCGCGAATTGGGGCCGGTTCTGGCCGCGACCATGCTGGCCGGCCGCGTGGGAAGCGCCATGGCCGCCGAATTGGGGACCATGCGAGTTACCGAGCAAATCGACGCCCTGACCGTGATGGGGGCCGACCCGATCCATTACTTGGTCGTCCCGCGATTCCTGGCCTGCCTGTTCCTGATTCCCGCGTTGACATTGATGGCCGACTTCATGGGCGTGGTGGGAGGCTATTTCTACAGCGTCCACATCCTCAATATCGATGCGTATTATTATCTGCAAAACTCCGCTCAATACGTGGGACTGTTCGATTTGGCGGCCGGGACGGCGAAAACGCTCTTCTTCGGGGCGTCGATCGCCGTGATCGCCTGCCACCACGGCTTTCACTGCGAGCCGGGCGCGGAGGGCGTGGGCCGCGCCGCCACGTACGCCTTCGTTCATTCCTTCGTGGCGATTCTCTTGCTGGATTTGGTTTTGGGGATCATGCTCGAGGCGATCTACGGCATGCTTTGGTCCACCGCTCCCCGCTTGGTCTAGGAGCGTGAGGCCGGCCCGCGCATGAGTTTTGAAGGGAGAGGGCTTGCCGGCACATGGCGGTATCCACGGCGGAGGCCATGACGACGTCGGCCGACGGCGATTCGCCCTTGCTGCGAATCGAGGGGTTGCACGTCCGTTTCGGCCGGCAAACGGTGCTCCGCGACATCAACCTAGACATAAGGCGGGGAGAAACGGTAGCGATCCTGGGCGAGAGCGGTTGCGGAAAGACGGTCTTGCTCAAGACGATCGTGGGCTTGCAGCGGCCGAGCATGGGTCGCGTGCTCTTCGACGGCCGGAATCTCCAGCAATTGGCGGCGGCCGAATTGGCCCGGCAGCGAACCCGCTTCGGTTTCGTCTTTCAGCAGGCCGCGCTCTTTGACAGCATGACGATCGGGGAGAACATCGCTTTTCCCCTGCGGCAACATACCGACATGAGTCGGGAGCGGGTCGCCGAGGTCGTGCTCCGGCGCTTGGCGGAGGTGGGGTTGCCGGAATCGGTCCTGACGAAAAAACCGGGAGAGCTGTCGGGGGGAATGCGGAAACGGGTGGGCCTGGCCCGTGCCTTGGCACTCGAGCCCGAGGTCATGCTCTACGACGAGCCGACGACCGGCCTGGATCCGATCATGAGCGACGTTATAAACGAGCTGATGCTGAGGACGCGATTCTCGCACTCCGTAACGAGTATCATCGTAACGCACGACATGCGGACGGCCGTCAAGGTGGCGGATCGCGTCGTCATGTTATACCCCTTGGCTCGCTTGGAGCCGGGGGATAGGCAGATCCTTTATGACGGCCCGCCTCAGGCGATCGAGGAGGCGGCCGACATCCGCGTGATCCAGTTCGTTCGTGGGGAGGCCGGCGAGCGGCTCATGGAAATGCGCTGCCGACAAAACGCGCTAGGAGAGGCCGGCCATGGATGAACGGCTGATGCAATTTCGGATCGGCGTGATGGTGCTGGCCAGCATCATGATCGCCGCCATTCTGGTCGTTACCTTCGGGGAATGGCGTTGGCCTTTTCCCTCGGAATACACCATTTACATCAAGTTCACGGAAGCCCCCGGGGTGGCCGAACGCACCCCGTTGCGTAAGAGCGGAATCGTGATCGGACGCGTAACGGAGGTCAAGTTGACGCCGGAGGGCGAGGTTCTGGTGACGGCCCGGATCGAGCGCCGGTACCTCCTTCGACGCAACGAGGTTTGCCGCTTGAATCGCGCCATTTTGGGCGACTCGATGTTGGAATTCTCGCGGTCATCGGATCCCAACGCCCCCCCGGATCCCGTCCGCGAGGGCGACGTGATGCAGGGGATCGTTCCCCCGGATCCGGTCGTGGTCTTTACCAATCTCCAAGAGCGGCTCGTCACGGCGATCGACTCGGTGACGACCACGAGTAACGAATTGGGTCGAGCCGTTCGCTCCGTCAGCAGCGTGATCGACGACAATCGCCAGGCCGTGGCGGACTTGGTTCGCAACGCCAACGACACCGTGGTGGAAGCTCGCACGACCGTGAGAAACGCCAATGACTTGGTCGGCGATCCGGAGCTCAAGGCGCGGTTGAAGGATGCCCTGGACCGCATTCCCACTTTGGTGGACGACATTCGCGCGACGTTGAACGAGACGAATCAGACCATCGCGGCCGCCCGCGGAAACCTGGAAAATCTTCGCAGCTTTACCGACAGCCTCTCGGAGCGGGGACCCGTCATCGTGCAGCGGCTGGATGGGAGCTTACAGAAGCTGGATCAGTTGATGGCCGAATTGGAGACCTTCGGCCGAAACCTGAATCAAGAGGACGGCACGTTGGGGCGCTTGATTCGCGATCCCGATTTGTATGAGAAGCTGGATCGCACGATGGGCAACGTGCAGCAGTTGACGCAAGACTTGCGTCCCATCATTAGCGATATGCGGGTATTCAGCGACAAGATCGCGCGGCATCCGGAGATGCTCGGGGTGCGCGGGGCCTTGGAACGCAACGCGGGCACGAAAGGGGTGCCGCAAATCCCGGGCACCGGCGAAAACGATGGGCGGATATTGCCGGGCCTATTCCGCTGAGCGGGCGAGGTCCCGTCGCAGTTCGGCCACGTCGAGCCAGGGAAGTTCATGCGGGGGGATGCCGCGCCGGGCGGCCAAGGCCGCGGCGGCCCCCGCCGCCTCGCCCATCGCAACGGCGTTGCCGGTGACGCGATAGCTGGAATGGGCCGTGAAATCGCCGCTGATGCACCGTCCCGCGAAAAGCAGCCCTGTTATGTCCGCCGAAAGCAAGGCGCGGAAAGGGATGTCGTAGGGCTGAGCACGAAAATCACGGGCTTCGATCGCCTTGTTCTTCGTCGGGTCGGGGGAGTGGATGTCCACCGGAAAGGTCACCGTGCACACGCCGTCTTCGTGGCGCGTACCCCGGATCAAGTCCGATGCGGTAATTCGATACCTGCCGTAGGGGCGGCGCCCTTCGCGGACTCCGATCTGCTCGGCGGTGGCGGCGATCTCCACGTTGCTCCAAGGTTCGCCCAGACCCCGCAAGGCCTCGACGATGCGGTCGACTTCGCGCCGCGCACGGATGGTGGCGTCCGTTACCTGGGCGGCGTCGAACCCGCAGACACCGTATTCGTGGTTGGCCATCATGGCGAAGAACCCGCGTCCCAAGTAGAAAAGGGTGGGCGCCTGGTAGGACGGGTCATGTCCCCCACGCCGAATCTCAGCCAGCAACCTGCCCTTGGGATTCCGTTCGCCCATCGGTTCCGCCAAACCCCGAACGAAGGGCGCGATTTGATCGGGATCCAAGCCGGTGAGAACGGCGAGCATGCTCATGGGTTGCGCGGGCCCGCCGTTCTCGCCTCCGTAGTCGAAACGGCAGCCTGCTAAGGAGGACAGATCGCCGTCACCGCTGGCATCGACGAAGACTTTGCCTTGCCAAGCTTGGCGTCCGGATTTGGACTCCGAAACCGCGAGCCGCAACGTCGCGCTTTCGTCCACGTGCGCTGCGCAGACGCGCGTGAAGAGTTGTACTCTCACCCCGGATTCCTCACACATCTCTTCCAGGAGCAGCTTCATGGCCTCGGGGCGATACGCCAACGCTGCACCCGCGCCCTCGGGAACGCGAACGGCGGCCCGACGGGCTTCCAGCCGCGCGGCGATTTCCTGCATGATGCCGGTCTTGTTGCGGTAGTCGAGGACCCACGAGAGGAGTCCCGCGGTCCATACGCCGCCCAAGCAACCGTGAACCTCCAGCAGGCGGACCTTGGCACCGGCACGTGCCGCCGTGATGGCGGCGCTGACTCCCGCCGGCCCCCCGCCGCAGACCACGACGTCGGCGGATTCGACGATCGGCACGTCGCGGGCTTGTTCTCGCAGTAGACCGGCACCTTGCGAAATGCGGCTTTCCGCGATCGCCTCCGGCTCATCTGCCGCAAGGTCCGTACGGGCGGCAACGGCAGCGGTCAAACCACCGGCCGTCCAGGTCAAGAAATCGCGGCGTGAAGGCGGCTGGGCCATGTCGGCGTCTCCCTTGCTTCGAACCCGATGCGCAGGCTGCGGCATAAGCCGGCTAGGAAATCAGTGTTGCCGCGCAGGGAACGTCTCGCAAGGGGTTTGCGTCGTTCTCCGCCCGAAGGTCGCCCCCCCTCGGTATTGAAGAGAAAGGATGAGAGCCGTGCAAAAGCCGCGGCGCGGGGCTTTCGTTCTCCTTCGTGAACCGAAGGGTTGGAGAGACGCGGCGTCGGAAGCGAAGCCGTCCCGTGGATCGGCCGACGCCGGCCGAGGGCGGTGGCCTTGATATGAGAAAGCGTCGCGATTCAAATGACCCGGGCGACTTTGCCGGCGATTTCAATCGTCAAACGGCCGGTCGCGAAATCCATCGTTACCTTGCGTCCCGTGGTGCCGCCGAGGTCTTCCGCGGCGATGGGAATACCCAATCGCTGGAGGTGGGTGCGGCAGGCCGCGATGTTGTCGTCGCCGATCTGAAGCGGACCGCCGCCGCGGAACATGCAGGCTCCGCCGGACAGTTTGGCCGTCAAGCCGCTTCGGTTGCAGCCCTTGCCCTCCAGCATGTGCACGAGGTGAGGCACGGCGGTGTCGGCGAACTTGGCGGGCATGTCACTCTTGCCGTGCGAGTCGGGCAAGACTACATGGGCCATGGCCCCCACATTCATGCGAGGATGCCACAGCACGACCGCGATGCAGGAGCCGAGGATGGCCGTCAATTGCGTCTGCCGGTCGCCTGCTAACGCTTGGCCCATTCCCACGGACAACGTCTTCACCTGCTTGGCATCCGTGGCGACGGTTGCGGAAATCGACATGAGTTCCACTCCTAATATCCGTTGGTCCCGTGGGAATTGGAGCCGGATGATGCGGCCCGTGCCCGTCGGGTACCCTGCCGTCTTGCGGGGAAAATGTCAACCCTTTTGCGAAGGGGTACGTGCCATGACACGTTCCAGGTTTTGCCGCAATGAAACGGACGGGAGGAAGAGCACGTGCCAGTTCAACTCTTCGTCCCGGCGGTGAAAGCCGGTGCGGCACACCAACACCGTGTCCGACTCCATGGCTTGAGCCATCAAGGCCTGCTCGACGACGCTGGCGCCGTAATCCTGGATGAAATAGGGAGGGGAGGGCACGAGGGGACGCCCCACCAATTTCGTCAGGGCGTTCATGTAGGCGCAGCCCAGGATATTGCCCGTCTCCGTCAAAGCCGACTTCTCCAATTCCGACCATTCGGCGCTGGGATCGCATGGTTGCCGAAGCAAGGTGGAAGCCAACTGTCGGCCGTTGATCTCGTCGAAGATCAAGAGGATGACCGTCCCGGAATCGGACAGCAAGTCCAGCGCCACCATGGTCAGCAGGTCGTCGCCCAACTCCAAGACTTGAGTCACGCGATCCAGCGGGACTTCCAAGACCTCGTCCAGCGAAAGCTGGATTTCGCCGTTGGTCCAACGGCACATGGCGGTCGAGGCCTCGTGGGTGGCTGCCGCGAAGACGGGTTCCAACGCCGCCGCCCGGCTGTTATTGGTGAGAGTCGTCATGGTCGCTAATTTCCTTTCCATATCAAAACCTTAGCCTATGCCTTTGGGGATGGGGGGCGTTATTTCCCGGATGATGCGCGTTTCACAGGGGTCACTGCGTGGCAAAGTTCCCCGCGCCGCGCCGTACCACGGCTTGCATCAGGGCACCGACGTCCAGGATCAGCGAAACGCGGCCGTTGCCCAGGATGCTGGCCCCGGCGATGCCCGGCACGTTCTGGTAGTTCTCCGCCACCGATTTGATGACGACGTCTTGTTCTCCGAGCACGCGATCGACGACCAATCCCAGCTCGTGATTTTGATCGCCGAGTACGACCAGCGTCGTCTCCGCGGCATCTTGCCCGACGTCTCGGCTGCTTCCCAGCCCCCGGAATAGTTCGTCCAGTTCCACGAGTGAAATGACGCGTTGACGGATGCGGGCGGTGCGCAGGCCGTGCACCGTCAGGATGTTTTCCCGCCGGGCGCAAACGATCTCGCGCACGACCTCGATCGGCATGGCGTACACCTCGGCGCCGATTTCCACCAGCAAGCTCGGGAGGATGGCCAAGGTCAACGGCAGGCGGATGGAAACCGTGGTGCCCACCCCCGGCGTGCTATCCAACTCGATGACACCGCTCAGCTCTTCGATCTTGCTTTTGACGATGTCCATGCCCATACCGCGGCCGGAGACCTCCGTGACTTTTTCGGCGGTACTCAAGCCGGGCAGGAAGATCATTTGGTAGATCTCCTGGCGGCTGAGTTTTTCCGCGTCCCCTTGCGAAACGAGGCCGCGGTCGATCGCCTTGCGGAGAATGCGATCGGCGTCGAGCCCCTTGCCGTCGTCGATGACCTGGATGACGATCGAATTGCCGCGTTGGTAGGCATCCAGGGTGATGGTCCCGACCATCGGCTTGCCGAGTTTCTTGCGTTCCTCGGGCGGTTCGATGCCGTGATCCGCGCTATTGCGAACCAGGTGGATCAAGGGGTCGCCGAGTTCGTCGATCATCCGCTTGTCCAGCTCGGTCTTCTCTCCGCGGATGACCAATTGGATGGTCTTGCCGTTGGCGCGAGTGACGTCGCGAACGACGCGTTTGAATCGCTGGAACAAGGGACCGATGGGCACCATGCGGGTCTGCATGACGCTCCGTTGGATGTCATCGGTGATGCGGTCGAATTGATGGATCGCCTCGGAAAGTTGATTGACCGCCGCGCGTATCTCCAACAACGACGCCATCTCCTCCTGCAAGACCTGGAGGTCCTTCTCGATGCGGCGGAGATGGGCTTCGACCTCCCCTAGACCGGAGACGCGGCGATCGTTGCGGGAAAGAACCCGAGTCAGCGTGTCCTGGATGCTGCGGAGCAACTGCACGGCCCGCATGTCTCCCGCGCGGGCTTTCAGTTTGTCCCCCAATTCGAAGAAGCGCGCCCGGCTGATGACCAATTGGCCTGCCAGATTCATCAGGTCGTCCAGGCGTTCGATATCGACCCGCAATGTTTCGCCCGTTTTCGCCGCATCATTCGGCTTGTTCTTGCCGTTGGCGTCCGGCCGCGAAGTCTTGTCGGCGGCTGCCGACTCGTTCCCGGATACCTGGGCGGGCCGGGGGCCGGCTGCCGTCGACGGCGCTTGGGCGCGAGAGTCGTTTCCGGTTTGCCGAGCGACCGGCGAAGGTTTCTCGCCGTCGGCGTCCTGCCGAATTGCGGGCGATTCCGGCTTGGCGGCGCGTTGAAGCGGCATCGAGGGCGTTTCGGGCGTTGCGGAACTTCCCTCGGTGACGAGGCCGCCCACCGGGCGCAGCATGACGTTGAGCACGCCGCCCACGCGGATCGCACGCTCGATCGCCTCAAGCGGTTGATCCGTGATGACCCCGAATTGGACGGCATCCAGTTTTTCCAGTTGATCCAGTTTGTCGGGATCGGGCGCAAACCGGCAGACCGTCCCCACATGGCAGAGCTTTTCGTGGATCAAGCTGCCTTTCAGTCCGGGGAGAGGAATATCGGCGTGGAATCGCACGATGCCCGCCACGGCGGGGGCGTCGCCGGCCGCCTCGGTGACCGCTCGGATCCAGTCTTCGGGAATGCCCGGGGTTTGCGGCGGGCTCAACTCCTCGGAATGCGCGGCATCGCCGGACCGGACGGGTCGGCGGAAGGCGATCAATCGGGCGGCTGCTTCGACGAAGTCCGGGCTTTCCGTGCCGTTGCCGTGGAGGCTTGCGGCGAATTGCCGTAACGCGTCCGTGCATCGCAATAGAACATCGTTGACGTCGGGCATGAGCGGCTTGCCCGTGTCACGCATCTCTTGCAGCAAGTCTTCCATGAGATGCGCCAGTTTCGCGGCTCGCTGATAGCCGACCGCCGCGGACGAGCCTTTGATGCGGTGTGCCGTGCAAAGCAACGATTCCAGGTCTTCTCTGGTGCCGCCGCCTTCCACACGGAGCAAGGTCTCCGTCAAAGTATCGATTCCTTGATCCAGTTCGTCGGCCAAGATCGCGACGTATTGCGGATCGATGTCGCCGTCGTCGCGGACCTCGGCGAAGAGCTGCTCGGCCTCCGTCAGGGCGGACCGTTCCGTCGGCCGGGCCGGCGTGCTTGCGGAAACCGCGGTGGTTTCAGCGGATGACGGTGATGCCTCGCGCATGGCTTCGGCGACCGCGGCCTCCGCTCGCTGCAAGTCGGCCAACGCCTTCTCGGCGTCGCTCTGCGAACTCTGTTTTTTCTCGCAGCCCGCGCGACGGAGAAGCTCGGCGATGTCATGAATCTCGGCCTCGGCGTCGATGGGCTCTTCCGGCGACTCGCGCAGGGCGTCCACCATGGCGGACAGGCGATCCACGGCGCGAAACATCAGATCGATCACGCCGCGGTCGATGACCAATTGTCCGTTCCGCGCGGCGTCGAAGACGTTTTCCACCTTGTGAGTCAGTTGGTTGATGTCGGTCAATCCGAGCATCGCCGAGAGGCCCTTTAGGCTGTGGGCCGCTCGGAACATCTCGTTCAAAACCTCGATATCGCACGTCCGCCCTTGCTCGCCTTGCTCCCGGATACCTTCGTCGAGGAGCAAGAGATTCTCGTTCAATCGGTCCAGATGTTGGCCGGATTCGTCGAGAAAATCGCCGAGTAAGGCTTCGAACATTTCATCGCGGGGCAGGGGATCCGTTGCAGCCATGACCAATCCTTTTGGTGACGATTGTGGTGGGCAACGAGTGCGGGGGATTCCAGGACGCGCCGCCTGCAAGGCGGCGGAATCGGACTGATTGCAAACGTGGTGGGCACGCGAAGCGGTAGACGCTAAGCAAGCCGTCTACGGAAACTTAGCTCACTCTCGGCGCGCACGCCGGTGTACAAAAAAATTCCGTCGGGAAGGCCGAATTCAGGATCGGACCGGGAAATGGAACGACGATGAAATTCCGCGGCCCGAGCCTCCCCTCGTGCGGGTCGCTACCGGAGAACTCGGACGCATGGGAAGGCCGAAAACGCTCGGCGGCAAGATCGGAGTCCGAATCGTCGGGCGGAGCGGATAAGGCGACCGTCGAGGGGCGGCTCAGCGGGCCAAAGCTTGAGAAAAGGGCTTCGCGATCCCTTTCGCCGGCGGCTCCGACGGACGTTGGTAAAGCCACGGCTGGATGCGCGTCATGTCCGACATCAGGTCGCCGACGCCTTCGGCCGCGCCGACCACCAGATACCCGTTGGGAAGAATCAGGCTCTTGACATGGTTCAGCACCACCCGCTTGGACGGCGGATCGAAGTAGATCAGGACGTTCTTGAGAAACACCAGATGGAACGGCCGTTCGCGCAGCGGTTCCATAAGGTTGTGTTGCCGAAAGGTCGTCATGGCGGTGAGCTTGGGCTTGGCACGCCAGACCTCGGCGTTGGGGAGTTTATCGAAGTAACGAGACTTGTATTCCTCGGGGACCAGACGCATGGCGCGCTCGCCGAAGGTCGCGGTCCGGGCTTGTTGCACGGCCCCGATGCCGATGTCGGTGCCCAGAATCTGCACACGCCAACGACTCAAATCGGGAAAGGCGGCCGCAATGCATAGGGCGGCGGTGAAGGCCTCGTCGCCCGTGCTGCACGCCGCCGACCAAATGCGAAGTTGCTTGATGCCTTCCGGCTGCGACGCCGCGACGGACGGCAGAAACTGATTCTTGAACCAACGCCACTGTCCCTCATCGCGAAAGAGGAACGTTTCGTGCGTGGTGATCTCTTGCAGAAAGGCGTCCCACTCGGGGTGGCTGTTCGGCAGGCCGGTCAAGTACCGGTAATACTCTTCGAACGTGGCGATACCCGTCTCTCGGAGTCGCCGACCCAGGCGATTCGATAACAACGTCTTTTTCTGGGGGGAGATTTTGATCCCCGTTCGACGATAGATCAGATCGGCGTAACGCCGCAATTCTTCATCCGTAACTTGGCGCAAGGGCTGCGCGATGATCGGGGCGATCGGCGTTAAAGCCGAACCGGTCTTCGGCATCAGGGACATCTCGATCCTCCGAGAGCGATGATCCAATCCTGCGGTAGGGCAGGGCGTCGGCCGCACGGTCCTCGCCGCGGGCCGACGCCGTGCGTCGCGTCGGCATGGAGCCCTTGGGCTGTACTATCTCGAATCCGCGGGGGGAATTGCCCGGCGGTACGGATCGCGATCAAAACTCGCCCACCGATTCGCCCTGCTCGTCCAAAATGCGCTCGATATCGAGGAGGATCAGCAGGCGTTTGTCCAACTTGACCAAGCCGGTGAGATACTCGCGGCCCAAGCCCGCGACGGTGGGGGGAGGCGGAGCGATTTGGTCTTTGCTGATCCGCAGCACTTCACTCACGGCATCGACGATGATGCCGATCGTCTTGCCGCGAACGTTGACCACCATGATCCGCGTTTCGTCCGTGGTGTCTTGCGGAGGCAGGCCGAAACGCAAGCGAAGATCCACAATCGGGATGACGGAGCTTCGCAGGTTGATGAGGCCTTTGATGTATTCGGGCGTTTGCGGTACCTTGGTGATCTCACCCATCAGGATGATTTCCTGGACCTTGGTAATCTCAACGCCGTATTCCTCTTGCCCCAAGCGAAAACTGACCAGTTGCAGCGTGCCGCTGCCTTCGCGATGGGCAAGTTCCTGAACGAGGGCCTCTTGTTCATGAAGCGCGGTGCTCATGGACTTCTCCTTTTCTTCTTTTCTTGGACGAAACGGCCGCCCGGCGAAATGGGTCGGGACTACGGACCGAATTCGGCGGTTACTGAAACATAGGTCACGAGATACGACGATGGGTAAGGAAGAAACGAAAATCGGCGGCGATGCCCGAATCCATCCGCACGAAGGCTCGCCGGACGCGCACGCATCATCAACCGCAGCCGTGCTTTTCCAGTTTTTCCCGCAGGGTGTCCGCGGTGAACGGTTTTACGAGATAATCCGATACGCCGGCCTGGATGGCCTGAAGCACGCGGCTTTTCTCCGCCTCGGTGGTGATCATGATGATCGGCACGTTGGGGTCTTGCGATCGGATGCTTTGAATCACCTCCAATCCGGACTTGCCGGGCATGTTCCAGTCGGTCAGCACCATGTCGAACTTGCCCGGCTGGAAAAGGTTGACGGCCTCGTTGCCGTCGGCCGCTTCCACCGCTTCCGGCACGCCGACCGCCTGAAGCGAGCGAATGATGATCTTGCGCATGGTGCTGGAGTCGTCGGCGACTAAAACGCGAGCGCTCATGGGACCTCCTTTTGAAAAGAACTGACCTTTGCAGGGGGTCGGGAAAGCCGTGCGACGAGAATGGCGCGCCTTTACCCGAGTGCCGCTGCCGCTCGATGAGCCTTTGGCGAATGGCCGAAACGAAAAGTCACGGTGAAGGATCGCCGGAACGGTTTTGCGTCTTTCACCGCCGTCTGGATAAAGCTAGGTCACATCAGGAACTTGTCAAATGACGCCGGTGCCGGAGTAAGTCGCCTTGGAATCGAATATTGGGCATTGTGGGCGGGATATAGGGGACGTATCGGTGGCAGCGCCGAGCCCGGGACGTCCAATCCGCACACTGATTGCCCGACCGATCGCGTCGTAAATGATGGCAAAACGGGGTGTTTGCGTGAACTTTGTCGGTGCTTAGGTATTTCTTGGCTACGCTCCGTATTCTGGGGCGATACATCCGATACAAGCGGCAGCTATGAGCGCGCACCGGGCGGTGTCGGTCAGGATCGTTTTGCAGGAAGGTTTCGCTTTTCAAGGATGAGGCGAGGTATGAGACTCAAGTTGGTTCCCTCGATTGTCATCTGGGTTGGGATGACGGGTTTGGTTTCGGCTCAATGGGCTGATCCGGATTATCAAGCGGCCCCGCCTTGGCAAGGCTACGGCGGAGTCATCCAAACCGGCTTCCAAGATGGTAACGGCGAGTCTCAGTCGGGGCCGGCGATGAATGTCTGCCCGCCCGACGCCAACGCCTGCCTGCCGCTGTGGCAGGTGTGGGGCGAAGCCCTGTACTTGAAACCCAGCGACGCCGACGTGCCCTGGGCCGTGCCGATCAACGGTGCGATTGTGAACGACGGTGTGCCGGTGCAGGTGGGCCGCGTGGCGAATGCCGATATCGATTACAATCTTGGTTTCCGCTTCGGAATCGGTCGGGCGTTGGATGAATGCTCCAGCGTGGGGGCGTCGTACACCTTCTTCGAGAGCCACACCGACGATGCGATCGAGACCGACGCGCCGCTGGTGCTGCGGTCCCTGGTTTCGCATCCTGCTACGGCCAGCGCTTCCGCCGACTTTCTCCGCGGCACGGCCAGCAACGACGTCGATTTTCAATTGATCGACGCGGATTACCGCCACGTCTTCCGCTCTTCGTGCTACGGCTCCTTGAATTGGTTGGTCGGTGCGCGATACGCCCAACTGGAGCAGGATTTCGCCGCCACCTACCAGAATAACGGCATCGAGAACGTGACGACGGACGTTCGCTTCTACGGCGGCGGTATCCGTTTGGGCTTGGAAGGCGAACGCCATGCCAAGAATAGCGGTTGGCTGGTGTACGGCCGCAGCGCCGCCAGCTTCGTGGCCGGCGATTTTCGTGCACGCTACACGCAGAACCAAACGTTCGATCCGGCTGTGGTGGACGTGACCTGGCGGACCGGTAAGGTCGTGCCGATTTTGGATTTGGAATTGGGAGTCGGTTGGACCAGCCCCGGCGGCCGATGCTTCTTCAGCGCCGGATACATGGTCAGCGCTTGGTTCAACGCCGTCGATGCGGATACCTTCATTCGAGGCGTGCAAGCCAACAACTTCAGCGATCTCAATGACACCATTACCTTTGACGGTTTGGTCGGTCGGGCTGAAATTCGGTTCTGAGTTGGACGTAGCCGGACGGGATTGCGACGCCGTCCAAGACTCGAAGAGTTCGGTCGGAAGATCGGGCGTCGCGGTCGCCTCGACGATAACCTGACACACCGACACCTCCACTGAAGGAACCCGTCGTACCCCGCGAGCATTTTGCTCGCGGGGTCGGCGTTTCTTGACACTAGTCCCTCGTTCCTCGTTCCTCAGCCGCGGCCTCGATTCTTCGCGATCGGGCCCCGCAGAGCCGTACCGAGGGGAGAGCAGTGCCCGTGGGCGTCTTGGTCGCGAAAACTCTTTCTTCTGCGTTTCACGCACAGTCCCTTGACGCGCTAGTTGACCCAGATTTCTCAAATTGTTAGGATTTCCCGAAATTGTCATTTATTCCAAATGTGTCGAATTGGGAGGTTTGGAAAGCGGGACGTAAGGCCCGGTGAACGGCAGTCGGTCGGCGGCGTTGAGCGCGTCTTCTTAGTTTCGGTCCGGTGGTTGCCGCCGACGCGAATCTCGGCGAGGTCGGGCAGCATGTTGCCGCGCGTGTTTCGTTGTTGAAACATGAGCCGCACGCTGCGGAGGGATATGGGAAGTGTGTGCTTTCTGTAAGTGCTGATAAAAATTGGCTTTAAGGCGTTTTACCCGAAAGGAGGGGAGTCCGGCACAGGATGTGCGTTCCCAGAAACATCAGGCAACACTCAGCCCATGCAAGCATCTCGAAATCACCGCCTGTTGGGGGACACAACCTTGGCCAAGACCAGAAAAGCGGTCGCTTCCACCCGCAAACCCAGCAGCGTTTCGCAGGATGCGACTTCCGGCGTCTCTTCCAAAGGCAAGAGCGGCCGGGCCAAGGCCGATGGTCGCAACGGCACCAATGGTCACGACGCGACGTCGTTGCTGCCGATCCAGGGAAAGGCCGTCGCGCCGGACTTGGCCCTTCCGGATGAAGACGAGGAGGAACGCGAGGTCCGGCTTGCCGCCGATTCTCATCCGGAAGATGACGGCGATGATTTGTTTGATCTCGATTCCGATGCGGAGGGTGACGAGGCGGAAGCCGCCGCCTTCGATGACGGCGAATTGGACGTGGATCACACGGGGCAGGATGACCGGATCGACGATCCCATCCGCATTTACTTGATGCAGATGGGCGAAATCTCCCTGCTCTCGCGCGAGGAGGAGTTGGAGGCGGCTCGTGACATCGAGCGGGCAAGGCGTCGTTTCCGTTACGCCATGCTGGCGACCGACTTCGTGCTCAACGCCGCTATCGAGCTCCTGCGAAAAGTCCGCGACGGCAAACTCCGATTGGATCGCACGGTCGACGTCTCCGTGACCAATCTGCGGGGCAAACGCCGGATCATGCGACTTCTGGAGCCGAATCTGGCGACGCTGCGCGCCATTCAAAAGAAGAATCGCGCCGACTTCCTGGTGATGATGAATCGGCGATTGCCATTGGATGTGCGCCGGGCCGCTCGCGAACGCTTGATGCGTCGCCGTTATCGCGCCGTGCGATTGATCGAGGAGCTGGACCTGCGGACGCAGAAGCTGCAACCGTTGTTGGATCGCCTCAATCGCATCTCGGCGCGGATGGATCATATCGGGCGGGAATTGAACGCCTTGAAAGACGGCCGGTCCACCCCCTATGCCCAGGAACTGCGGCGCGAGCTGCGCTATTTGATGCGCATGACGTTGGAAAGCCCTACCACGCTGCGGAACCTGCTCCACGCGGTGCGGAAATATGCCGATGAATACGACGCGGCCAAGCGGCGCCTCTCCGCCGGCAATCTTCGGCTGGTGGTTTCGATCGCCAAACGATACCGCAATCGCGGGATGAGCTTCTTGGATTTGATTCAGGAGGGGAATACCGGTTTGATGCGGGCGGTGGACAAGTTCGAGTATGCCCGCGGCTTCAAGTTCTCCACGTATGCCACCTGGTGGATTCGGCAGGCGATTACGCGGGCGGTGGCCGACCAAAGCCGGACCATTCGCATGCCGGTTCACATGATCGACGTCTGCGGGCGCATCCAGTCCGCCGCCAGGCAATTGACCCAACAGACGGGCGTCGCCCCCACGCTGGACGCCACGGCGGCGGCCATGGGGATGAATGCGGACGACGTTCGCGGCATTTTGCAGATTAGCCGTCAGCCGTTGTCGCTCGATCAGCCGGTGGGAGAGCACGACGATAGTTACCTGGGCGATTTCTTGGCCGACTACCGCGAAGACGATCCGCTGTACGAAATGAACATGGATTTGCTCAAGCGGTCGGTGAGCGAGGCCCTGGCCGATCTGTCCTATCGCGAACGGGAAATCATCCGCTTGCGTTACGGTTTGGCGGACGGCTACGCCTACACGCTGGAAGAGGTGGGAAAAATCTTCAAGATCACACGCGAACGGGTGCGTCAAATCGAAGCCAAGGCCATCCGCAAGCTGCGTCATCCGGTGCGTTCGCGCAAATTGGCCGGTTTCGTGGACGCCCTGGTGGCACGCGGACAAAGCACGCCGGACGCCCATCTCGACGCCGAGCTGTGAAACGTCATTGCGGCATTGCCCGCCGGTCGTATTCGCGATCGGCGAAATCTTTTTTCGGACCGGATTTCCGGCTTGCCGCGGACGAAGTCTCCCACGGTTGTTATCGCGGCGCCTTGCCGCCTCGTCTCGTCGTCGGTCCGTGCCGCCGCGACCGTCCGCCCGCCTGG
>Ga0067045_1003326_pt1 | contig 35371 bp, 33 predicted proteins | sample TerdegcTABiofilm_FD_59184 | JGI IMG/M metagenome (GOLD analysis project Ga0067045, IMG submission 59184) | Combined Assembly of (Gp0054472, Gp0054536) Wastewater bioreactor microbial communities from Singapore -Terephthalate degrading...
AGGCGGCGGGGGTGTACACTATTTATATTTTGTTCATATTTCTACACTTAGGAATAATTAATGATTTTCGTCCAAAATTATTCATATAATTGAAATCGGTTTTATCTTAATATATTATGCTAACAAGAGATCATCCGAAAAAACAGTTTATAAAAGTTCCCTTATTCATTGAAAGCAATACAACACCACACTCACCGTATTCCAGTAACACGAAAAAACCAGGATAAACATGTTAGAAAATAGTTCAATATACAACAATTATTGCAATTCTTTTTTTATTAATCAAATTTTTACCATGAACTATCGCCTATATTTTTTAAACTAACTTGATTTACAGGAATCAACCAATAATACTTGACACTGAGCCAGAGGAACAATAATTATGAATTGTGTTACAATAGATATATATTAATTAATACTATGAGGATTTATGATTGCACTATATATACTGGTATTACTATTTATTGTGGCATCAGCATATAGCATCCTTTCCATACATAAGGACCTGCCACGGTATGTCACAGCCACTAAATTACTGATGAGCTTTATACTGATTGTGCTTATGGCAATTGGTTATTGTATGCCTGTGTACATAGCCGGTGTATATAAGATACATATTTTTACCTTCTTTTACCTTATCATTCTTTTTTTAACATTGCTCACCCTTTACATGGCAGTGTCACAATGGAACAATGACTACAGGTCATTAAGTGCTATACTTATTCCACTTGCTGCCATTATAAGCATTATTTCATTGTTTTTCATAAACTCCCCTCGGCATATGACTATTGGCCACAACAGTATCATGGTAATCCATATTGTGCTGGCACTATTAGGCGAAGTGCTTTTCTTTGTGGCTTTTGCTTCTTCGGTACTTTATATCATTGTTTCCTGGCAATTACAGAAAAAGTCATCCATGAAATTTATCAACCGCTTCCCAAGTCTTAGTGTACTAAGCAAACTTACCAGCTTTTCTCTGTCACGCTCACTTTTCTTTTTCACTGCTGGTATAATCATTGGCATCATCATGTTATTTCAGTTTTATGGCAATTTATCATCCGGTAGTCCCAAGGAAATTTTAATGTATACAGCATGGGGTATTATTTTTATGTTATGGCTTATCAGCAGATGGCACATAACCAGTAATTATTACCTCAGTATTATGATAATAGTATCCTTTTTGATACTGATGATAGTGTTTATGGCCAGCAATGTTGTGATTACTTCAGGATTCCACAGTTTCAGGTAATTGGTAATGAAAGAATATATACCACAGATTGGCATGGTTGGGATGAGCCACAAAACGGCTCCCGTTGAAACACGCGAGTGTTTTGCCTTTGACACACAGGTTTTAGAATCCTTTGTGAATAATGCTAAAAAGCATACTATACAGGAAATGGTATATATTGCAACCTGTAACAGGATGGAACTGTACTTTGTGTCAAATCAAATAGAGGAAGCAACGCAAGAGGTTATCCATCTGTTGGAACAATTTGCCGGTTTGCAACGCGAACATTTTGAACCCGTGTTATACAAAAAATACCATAAAGATGCAGTACGCCATCTTTTGTGTGTTGCATCATCTCTTGATTCAATGGTGATTGGTGAAAACGAAATAGTTGGTCAGGTTAAGGATTGGTACCGATGGGCTACACTGCATGAAACTACCGGAACTATCTTAAATAAGCTTTTTCATCAAGCATTTAGAACTGCAAAGCGTGTACGCACTCAAACCGAGATTGCCCGCAATCCTTTGTCCATTGCATTTATTGCGGTTGAACTGGCAAAGAAGATATTTGAAGACCTTTCAAAACAATCAGTCCTTTTAATTGGTGCCGGTGAGATGGCAGAACTTATCCTGAAATATTTAACTAAATTTAAGATTGGCAGGGTAACATTAGCTAACCGCTCATTACACAATGCACAGCGTATTGCCAGTGAAATTAACCAGGATGCAACAATCATTACGCTGGCAGAAATTATTGAAACAATACCAGGTGTTGATATAATAATATCCTCAACAGGCGCGCACCATTATGTGCTAACAAAAGATATGATACAGGAAGCAGTGAAAAAACGCTCAAAGCCAGTATTTTTAATTGATATTGCTGTTCCCCGTAATATTGACCCCGAAGCAGGCGATATCCATGATGTTTTTTTATACAATATTGATGATTTAAAATCAATAGCTGATGAAAATTTAAAAAGCAGGCTTAACGAAACAACGTTAGCCTATGAAATGATAGATGCCGACACTGAAGAATTTCTTCACTGGTATGAAAGCCTGCAGATAGTGCCATTAATTGCTAAAATTAAAGAATCATTTGAAACTATTCGCAATGATGAATTAAAAAAATATCGCCGCCGAAAACTCAAACATCTCAATGATAAAGATTTTGCTATCATTGAAGAGCTAACCCAACAGATCATGACCAAAACACTCCATATACCTATTTCGTATCTCAAAGAGTTGGGCACAAACAGTAACTCAAAAGAAGCAAAGGAAAAAACTAAATTACTTCAGGAGATATTCAAGCTATGAATGGCCCTCGCCTCATCTTCTGGGAACTCACCAAACGCTGTAACTTACGCTGTGCGCACTGCAGGGCTGAAAGCTACGACAAAGAGTATAGCAATGAGCTTTCAACACAGCAAATTCATTCTATCATTGGTGCTATTGCCAGTAACTATCGCCCCATCATTGTACTAACGGGTGGCGAACCACTATACCGCAAAGACTTATTTGACATTGCCACGTATGCGCATGAAAAAGGTTTGCCTATTGCACTTGCAACCAATGGCACACTCATTGATGAAACAATTGCACAGCAAATAAAGGGAAGTGGATTTCAGCGGGTAAGTATTTCCATTGACGGTCCCGACGCAAACACGCACGATTCATTCAGAGGAATTCCTGGTTCATTTGATAAAGCCTTACATGGCGCAATGCTGTTACACCAGGCTGGTGTGCCGTTTCAGTTCAACACCACAATTACAAAACGAAACGTAGAAAGCATTGAAGCCATTTTAAAACTGGCACAAGAAAATCACGCTGCTGCACTGCATGTGTTTATGCTGGTACCTGTGGGCTGCGGCGTTGAGATAGCCGATACCGATACGCTATCAAAAGAACAGTATGAAGAAGTACTTCGATGGTTTTATTACAAAACAAAAGAAGCAGGCATTGAATTTAAGGCAACATGCGCACCTCACTACTATCGCATCATACGGCAGGAAGCAAAAAAGGAAGGCCGCAAATTAACCTTTGAAACTGATGGACTTGCAGCTGTGACACGCGGGTGTCTTGCTGGAAGTGGCGTGTGTTTTATTTCGCACAGGGGCGATGTACAGCCCTGTGGGTATTTGCCACTGGTAGCTGGCAATGTACTTTCCACACCGTTTAACCAGATATGGGAATCAGCAGAGCTCTTTGTCAACTTGCGCAATTTACAAAAACTCAAAGGCAAATGCGGCGTATGCGAATATAAAGCGTTTTGTGCTGGTTGCCGTGCACGAGCATACTATGCTACAGGTGATTACATGGATGAAGAACCTTACTGTGTATATGAACCAAAGAGGATGACCCATGCTTGATACAAAACAACTGCTGAAAACAGTTCAAATACAGGTACCATTAGTCAAAAGGCCATTTACCGCAATTGCTGATAATCTTCATTCAACTGAAGATGAAATTATTGAAGCGCTTGCCAGTTTAAAGCAACAGGGCATACTAAGAAGTATTGCGGGAATATTCAATGCAAAGAAGCTTGGCTATCAGTCAAACCTGGTGGCTTTTGTTGTGCCGCACAACAATATTGAAATGGCAGTACATATCATCAATTCTTTACCCGGGGTAAGCCACAATTACCTTCGTGACGGCGATTACAATATATGGTTCACACTGGCACTGCCACAGGAAGAAAATTTTTTAGATTATGTTGAAACGCTTGCAAAGAAAGCGGGTGCTCTGCGTTTTACAATTTTTAAAGCAACAACCATGGTCAAGCTTTCTGCCCGCTTTGACCCTGATGATGTCATTAGTGATACACAATTTACCATAAAAAATCCTGATGAAAGCATTACCATTGATAACACGGTGAAACAGGCTATCAAAGTATTGCAACAGGATCTTCCGTTAGTTGCTGAAGCATTTGGGGCGATAGTAACCGCAAAAAAAATCCCCATTGGCGTCGATGAAGTATTAGCAATTGGTGAAAAGCTACTGGCTGCAGGAGTGATGCGTTCATACCGCGCAGTGGTTCGGCATCACGCTGTTGGATTTGTTGCCAACGCCATGACGGTATGGAAAGCAGATAATGATAGGCTTTCGGATTTGTTGCATGAATTTTCTAAAGAGCCTTCTATTTCGCATTTGTACGTACGTGAAGCTTTTCCCAATCCATGGGAATATCCTGTGTTTGCTATGGTGCATGCAAAAAGCCAGGAAGAATTAGATGCTATCATACAAAAGCTTCATGCAATAGCAAAGGTTGATTACAGGAGCTATCGCTCATTACAGGAATTTAAGAAAGAACGTGTGAAGTATTTTTGAAAGTTGATGGTGTAAAAGGGGGGGTGTCCCAAAACAATCCGTGGAGTTCTCAATGACGCGGGTGCAAAGTCATTGCGAGCATAGCGCCAGTGCTGAGTGCTTCGACAAGCTCAGTAACCTCTTGTCGAAGCGCCTGCCCTGAGCTTGTCGAAGGGAAGCAATCTCAATGCCGCAGAAGACAAGATTGCCACACGCCTGCGGCGCTCGCAACTATGGGATTGCTTCGTCACTTCGTTCCTCGCAATGACAGTATGGCAAAAGTCATTGCAGAAGATGTCTTTTGAGACAACCCTTTTCAGGAATTTTTAAAGGAACGTGTGAAGTATTTTTGAAGTTCTTGGTGTGAATATTTTAAAGGAACGTGTGAAGTATTTTCGAAGTTCTTGGTGTGAATAAACTAACAGTGGGGCTTTCCATGAGGCGGGTACAAAGTCATTGCGAGCATAGCGCCAGTGCTGAGTGCTTCGACAAGCTCAGTAACCTCTTGTCGAAGCGCCTGCCCTGAGCTTGTCGAAGGGAAGCAATCTCAATACCGCAGAAGACAAGATTGCTTCGTCACTTCGTTCCTCGCAATGACAGGAGGGCAAAAGTCATTGCAAAGAGATGTCTTTGGGGACGCCCCCATTTCATGAATTTAGAAGGAACGTGTTACATATTTTGAAGATTAGAGGTACATATTTGGCAAGTTTTCTTTTTCCATATTCCTTTATTTAATTTTGAACTGCAGTGTTTTAAGGAAAATGGGGAAAGGAAATGGAAACCCAATGACTATCAGTTACTCAAGGAGAATGCAACAATGATTGATATAGGAAAACTTTACTGCAGCGGTTCATCAACCGGTGATGGGTTACGCTACGGCACTGAAGCTACAGTGGATGCCCATGGCAATCTGCCCCATAAACGTGTGGAGCTTGCCAGCCAGCGCCGCCCCATCGTGGTGTGGAATGTGACACGCACCTGCAACTTAAACTGCGTTCACTGCTACACTGATTCGCACAACAAAAAATACGATGAGCTAACTACTGAACAAGGACTAAAACTCATTGATGATTTAGCCGCGTTTGGTATTCCTTCCCTGCTTTTTTCAGGTGGAGAACCCTTAATGCGGAAAGATATATTTACGCTTATTGAACGCGCATCAGGCAAGAATATCAGGCCCGTGCTTTCCACAAATGGGACATTAATTGATAGGGATAAAGCCCGTTCAATCAAAGATGCAGGCATTGTGTATGTTGGCATAAGCCTGGATGGCATGGAAGTTGTAAACGATAGATTCCGCGGCATGGATGGTGCATTTAAAAAAGCTATGAAAGGATTTGCACACTGTATTGCCGTTGGTCAGCGTGTGGGATTGCGCTTAACACTCACCCAGCGTAATTTTGAGGACCTTCACCGTATCTTTGATTTTATTGAGAAAGAAGGAATTAACCGGGCATGCTTTTACCATTTAGTGTATTCTGGCCGTGGTGGTAATCTTTTTGCCGATGACCTTACATATTCACAACAACGACAGGCTCTTGACATCATCATTGAGCGCACTGATGATTTCTTCAGACGCGGGCTTGACATCAACATCCTTACCGTAGATAATCATGTCGATGGGGTGTATTTGTACCGTAAGCTGCTACATAAAGATGAACAAAAAGCCAATCAGGTGAAGGATCTATTAACCTGGAATGGCGGTGGTGCCTATTCCACCGGTGTTGGCATTGCAAATATTGATTTTGTTGGCAATGTCCATCCTGACCAGTTTTGGCAGGATTATACCTTTGGTAATGTACTGGTGCATAACTTTGCCGATATCTGGATGGATGAAACAGACCCGCTTATGAAAGGTTTAAAGCATAAAGCTGAGTACATAAAAGGACGCTGCAGGGTATGTCAGTATAAAGCTATGTGTAACGGTTCGATGCGCGTGCGCGCCTACCGTGTATTTGGCGACCCATGGGCTCCTGATCCCCAATGCTACCTTTCCAACGAAGAGATTGGATTAACTGATGAAACAATTGCCCAGCTTAAATCCAGTGGAGAATATTTTGAAATGCCAGCTGAATTACAAAAGTAGGATGAAAGATGTTTTATCCAATAGTATATAAAATAAAAGGAAAACGCGTGGTGGTCATTGGCGGTGGCCAGGTTGCATTTCGTAAAGTCAAAGATCTGGTCCACTCCGGTGCTAATGTTGTGGTGATAGCTCCTGAAATTCTTACTGAACTTGAAGAACATGCCTTAGCCAATTCAGCCATTACCATCATGAAACGCCAATACCAGAAAGGCGATTGTGCTGGTGCAGCGCTTGTTTTTTCAGCAACAAACAATCCAGAGGTAAATCGCAAAGTGTATGACGAAGCGTCGGCGTTAAATATTCCCATAAATGCCGTGGACGATCCTGATAACTCATCGTTTTATGTGCCATCATTTTTTACACGAGGCTCACTCATAGTCGCGGTATCCACCGGTGGCGCATCTCCTGCAATGGCAGCAAAAGTACGAAGGCTCATTGAACAAAGCATCCCACAGGATATAGAGACAACACTGGATGCGCTGAATGAAGCACGCACAATACTCAAAGAAAGCTATCGCAATCTTACCTCCCACCAACGAAGTGAACTATTAAAAGCGATAGTTACCGATGAAAAGCTTCTTGAACAGGCTGTTAAAGCTTTTGAGAATAATACACTCCATGAGTTTTTGAAATCACTACTAAAATAAATAATGCTTGATTTTCTTTAAGAGTTTTTTCATATTCATCTCCACGGAAGGGTTTACCATAGAAATTGTGTACCGGAGGTAACTATTAAATGAATATCAAACATGAAGTAAAAGACAGAGTATTGATTATATCCCTTGAGGGAGAATTAATATCCCCACAGGCTTTAGATACTGACAAAAATATCATTTCACGTATAGAAAAAGAAAAAAAGGAGCGTGTCATCCTTGACCTTTCTAAGGTTGATTTTATTGATTCAACTGGCTTAGGCATTCTGGTTTCAATACGATTATATTGCAAGAAAAACAAGATACTGTTTGCAACCGTTGGAGTAAATGAAAAAATAAAACGAACTTTCACCGTTACCGAAATGACATCATTTTTAAATATTCACGATTCAATAGATAAACTTCTTTAATTGTAATCAGCAATAATTCATTAAAAAATTTAATAATGAATATAGTGTACATCCTCGCCGCCGAAGGCGGCGGGGATGTACATATTTTATATTTTATTCAAATTTCCATATTTAGGAATAATTAGTGATTTATTATTATAGCTTGATAAGTTCTGGAGCATGCATCCACGGCGTATATGTTCTCCAGGATTCTATCCATGACGCAGGCATGACAAGTGATAGTGCTGATATGTCAGCAATATATTCAAATAATGTGCTTTTTTCTATGATAACGTTTTTTGATAACACCGGAAATGACTTATAGAACTCCTCCCGTATAAGCGGCAGTAGAATATCGCTGTCATTCATAACGCTACCGCCTAATACAATATATTCGGTATCAAATAATGCATTGAGCGAAGCCAGTCCCCGTGCAAAATTCTTTGCAGCCCGGTGTACTATCTGTATAGCTTTTTCATCGCCAGCACGATAGTTATCAAAAACTTCCTTTGCAGAATTGACTCCATAATCACGGGCAATTGCTGTTCCGGATGCTATCGCTTCTAAATCCCCGTAGTTACCACAACCACATTGAGGGCCATCCTCAGTAATAAATATATGACCAAAGTGTGGTGCATTACCATTTTTACCACGAATTAGCCTGCCGTCAACATAGGCACCGGCACCAATACCGGTACTCCAGGTAACATACACAAGATTATCATGAAATTTTCCAGCACCAAAAAGTTTTTCGGCAACGACTGCTGCCACACAGTCATTTTCTACTATAACCTCAGGATATAATTGGTTGAAAAATTCTTCAAGTGGTATGGACTGCCATGAATTGGGTAAACGACAACTCCCTGTTAATCCTCCGCAAAGATTTGGGGCAACTATCTCTTTATACATTCCTTTTCTTTCAAAAGGGCTGCAGGTGCTTATCCCCACTGTTTTAATGTCTTCATAATGAATGCCAGCATATTCTGCTGTTTTTTGTATCAACATATATGCCTGTTTTGGAATAACGAGGTTATCCCCCTGCAATTGTGTGTGCTGGTAAACCCGTGCTTTTATACCAGTAGCATTGGCGATAGTTGTAATAATTTTAGTTCCACCAATATCAACACCTGCTATATATTCAGCTATCATAGTGCCCTTTATTTACTTTTTACCTTTTACAGATGTGGTAGTGGCAAATATTCCACCTCGCGGCGCCCACTGAATTTCTACTGTGAGCCACTTTGGCTTGATGGCATTGTATAAGTCCTGCGCAATGACGTCAGTAATGTATTCCTGCCATATTGATTTATTTCGCCACGCACTCAGATAATCACGGACTGATTTGCTTTCTAAAAGAAGATTTTTTGGCTCATAAGTAAGTTTCAAAACACCCTGATCATGCCTGCCAGACACCGGGCACAAACTCTGAAACTCAGGATATTCCCACTGAACTACCGGACAATGGCCACGTGCTGGTATTGTATCAAAGACATACCCTTCAACTTTTTCAATTATTGCATCTTTGGCTTTTGAATAATCTGTCATGGCACCTACTTTACGTGATAGTTATTGTTGATAGTTATTGTATTGTAATATAGCCCTTATAAAAAATTACAACAAAAAATCCTATGAACTAGCATATGATTTGTGTAATACACAATACTATTTAATACATTTTTTATATTTATTTTACTAAAATTTATTGACATATTTGATTTTGCCCTTTTGTGTGCTTTTTTAATATTCTGCTTTACTTTAATTGTTACTGAATGCTGATAGCACCTGCAGAATATAACGATAAACGTCTATTGAGGGCATTATTATGAAAAGCAACACATTGTTAAAACCACTCACTCTAATTTTCACCATTATGGTATTATTTCCGATGGTACTTTTTGCGCAGGAAACAACTGAAAACCCTGCACCTGTTCAGAATGAAAGCAACTGGCCTACCATACCAACACTGGCAATGTTTGTGGCAGTACCTACAATTACAATATTATACGGAATGGAAACATGGGACTGGGGTGAACAAAGCAATTGGCGATGGGCTCATGAAGGCTTTTTTGGGCAGAATACTGATTCCGGTGGTGCTGATAAAATTGGACACGGCTGGGCTCATTACTTAGCGTTTAGGATATTTCATAACTACTATGATTGGTCAGAAAATGGCAGAAATACAAAATGGATTTATTCCATTGCAACCGCTACATTTTTAGGTGTTGGTATTGAAGTAGGTGATGCATTTACTGGCAAATACGGCTTTTCCTATGAAGATGTTGTTGCTGATATGCTTGGTATTGGATTGGGGATACTACTGGAATACTCCCCAACACTGGACTCGCTCATTGGTTTTAGCTGGCAATACTGGCCCACTGAAAGTTATTTTGACCGCTGGGGTAAAAATCCACTACATATGTCAAGCGATTATAGTGGAGCAAAATATGTTTTTAATTTCAGGCTAGCAGGTTTGCAAAACGTTGGAATAAAATTACCAAACTTCATGCGCTATATACAGTTAGATATTGGCTATTTTACCCGTAACTATGTACGATGGGATGAAACAACTGCAGAACCTTTCAGAAGCATGTATTATGGCATCTCTTTAAATTTTATGGAAGTAGTAAAAGATTTCTTTGATAATCCTGATTCCAAGGCAAGCCGCATTCTACAACAGCCATTTAAATATTACCATATACCAGCAGGATATTTTGTAGAAGACAAAATATAATTTTCTTAAAATTATAATGAATGAGTAAAACCGCTTTGTTTCTTAAAATCAATACGATAACAAAGCGGTTTTTATTTTTTATAGTAACAATACCATCATTTCAGCAAAAATTGCTGTTATTATCTTTTATGATAATCGTATAATCTAAATTAGGAGAATATTGCTTATAAATGTTTTCGCAATACTTCTGGTGGTGGTCCCCAATAGAATTTAAGGCAATGGATGCCGTTTTCACGGTGAAAATCAAAGGTATATGACCTATTTTCATAATAACTGGGTAAATTATTAGGATAGTTATCGGTATTTATTTCTTTTAATCGCTCTTTGAAATACAAAAAAAATTCTTCCAGCACATTATCCACACAAAATGCAATGATATTGGCAAGCGACATCTTCCATAGCTTCTTCACATCTAAGAAAAACTCATACTCTGATTGATACAACACCAGATGTACCCGTTTCCAGGGATTGCCAGCATTGCGTTTGCGGTAGGCTATACGTTTGAATGCTACATACGTCTTTTTCTCTTTTTTTGCTGCATACATAATGAGATAAACAAGAAGTGTTCTCAGCGGCACATCTAACGTGTGTGCATATTCACCAAGAATAGCTAAATGGGGAAGCGAAATACAGGTAGTGGTTTCAAAGTCCATAGTTTCCTCCCAAAGTGTATATTGTAGTATTATGTGTTATGTCAATACTACTTTACCGATAACTATCGTTGCAAGCTTTTTTTTATTGTGCGCCAGTACAATTTGTATTGCTGAATTACAATCAACACAATGTAGCGTGTTATTTATTACCATTCCATATTTGCAATTTTATTTTTTATAATGCGTTAGCTATTCCATACTTCTGTTACATTACGTATATCTTTTAATAAGCTTTTATATTTCCAAATTAAATAACTTCTTAGCATTATTAGTGGTTACCATTGCAATTTCTTCTTCTGGTTTTTCAATTAACTCACTCATTGCTCTTACCACATAAATGATATTTTCTGGTACATTGATTTCTCCATTTTTTTCAACAGGGGGAATATCAGGACTGTCGGTTTCCAACAATACATAATCAGGATAGATAAACTTCAAGACTTCTACTTTTTTCTTACTATTACGAAACGTTATTGCGCCACCAAATGAAAAATAAAATCCAAACGGGATTAGCTGTTTTGTTATTTCCACATTTCCTGAATACGAATGTATAACCCCGCCCGCTTTAAGTGTACCAACGCGTTTTACTGATGCAACAAGTTCATTGAATGCGCTTCTGCAATGGACAATTACTGGCTTTCCCAACTCATTTGCAATTGATAGCTGGTCTTCAAAGAACTTTTTTTGTAACTGCATATCAATGTTTGTTTTTGCATCCAGCCCAATCTCACCAATAGCACAGTATTTATCATCTTTAATATCAGTAAGTTTTTTCAATTCATCGTGAAAACTTTCTTCAATATACCAAGGATGGAAACCTAATGAAAAGTATACTTCTTTATAATTTTTACTGATAGTTTGCGATAGTTCCCATTGTTCAGGAACTATCGCACAGGTAATAAGAGCCACCACACCCACACGTTTTGCTTTCTCTACTATAGTGTCAAGCATACCAGCAAAGTGCTCACTTTCTAAATGGCAATGTACATCTACCAGTTGCATTATTCGCCTATTATCTTTACCAGTACACGTTTTGGTCGTTGCCCATCAAACTCTGCATAAAAAATCTGTTCCCACGGGCCAAAATCAAGCTTACCATTGGTAACCGCAACTACAACCTCACGGCCCAGTATACTTCTTTTTATATGAGCATCGCCATTGTCTTCGCCTGTACGGTTGTGGCGGTAGCGCGATAGTGGCTGATGAGGCGCCAGTTGCTCTAAAAAATCATCTATATCATGGATTAAACCTTTTTCATCATCATTGATATGCACAGATGCTGTTATGTGCATTGCGTTAACAAGGCACAATCCCTCTTTAATGCCACTCTTTTTTACTATCTCTTCAACCTGTTCGGTGATGTTTATATAATCTCGTTTTGTGCGCGTATTGAATGTTAAATATTCTGTATACGATTTCATAAATCACCCCCTATGTTCCAGATATCAATGGTACTATATAACTGTATATAATAAACTTCTGCATGTCAATTATTTGTTACTTATATACAATACAAAAAGCAAAGTAAAAAAAAGATTTACAAAAGTAATGAACTGATTTGAAAATTATTTTATTCAATAAAGCGTTCGATAGAAACTTTTAAAAAAAAGAATATGTAATTGAATTTTACAAATTAGATTATATCGAATTCGGTGTTTCAATAGGTGCATGATAGTAGGTATGTATACCAAAATAATATTATTTCGAAACCAGTATAGACATAACATTTTAATTCAATTCTGTTTGGCATAATGTGTATGAACTGGAGAACAAATTATCGCTTTTATTTTAACATATTTCAATTGTAGCATATTATTTGTTTTTCAGAAAAGAAATGGTATTCCATAAACTAATGAAATTACTGTATATAACTGATTGATGTATAAAGCTCATACTTGCGTTCAATAACAGCAGGATACCAATATATACACCTGGAAACTGAAATTAGCCAGGTGTATTTTTTATAAATTGTTACTAATCCTTTCATGAAAAAGTAGTTGTCTTCATTTGTGGCTTTGATAGTATACCCCAAAATTGTATCTGGAGGGTTTTATGCAAACTGTATCAATAGTAAAATATACTAAAAGCCCTGACTCTTTAAAGCAGGCGATAGATCTTTGTAATGGCTTTGTCGATTTAAAGCCAGGCCATAAAGTGTTAATTAAGCCCAATTTAGTTGCCTGGGATGAACTTTTCCCACCAGCACCATACGGTGTTTTTACCACAACCCGCCTTGTTGAAGATCTTGTTATACTATTGAAAGAATTTGGATGCAATGACATCACCATAGGAGAAGGTTCTGTTGAAGTTAAAAAAGGTGTTGGCACTATGGCTGCGTTTAAAGGGTTAGGATATAATGAGCTAGTTTCAAAATATGGTGTAAAGCTTGTTGATTTTAATGAATCTAAAGCGGAAAAATGTGCTATTGATGACAAAACACATTTAATGATAGCAAAAGAAGCGTTAGAATCCGACTTTGTTATAGATTTTCCTGTACTGAAAACACATGGCCAAACCAAGATTTCATTGGGATTAAAAAATCTTAAAGGATGCTTGAAATTAGCATCAAAAAAATTATGCCATCATCCTGAGCTTAATTTAGAATATTGTTTCCCATTTGTTGCTGATTACGTAAAACCAAAGTTAACAATAATTGATGGCATCTATGCCCTGGAAAAAGGTGCACTGCACTTTGGCAACGCCTACAAAAAAGATATTATCATAGCATCTACCGATATTCTTGCAGCAGATATGGTTGGGGCCAAAGTTATGGGATATGATCCAACCGACATTGCTCACTTTGTAACGTATGCTGAGCGTCATAAAAAGTCATTATCATTACAGGATTATGATATTAAAGGTGAAAAACTTGAGGACCATATACAGCCACTTAAGTGGGATTGGGCTTGGACCGAAGACAATACTGGTCCTGGAGTTTTTGCAAAGATGGGCGTAAGTGGTGTCGCGCTTCCAAAATATGACGATACCCTATGCTCTGGATGTTCACCCATTGCCAATATGTGCAATATATTAGTATTATCAGCATTTAAAGGACAGCCACTGCCAAAGGTTGAAATACTTAACGGTAAAAAGATGCAGGCCAGGGCTGGCTATGATAAAACAATTTTACTTGGCAACTGTATAATCAAAGCAAATAAAAACAACCCCAATATCAAAGAGCCAATTGAAGTGAAGGGATGCCCACCCGATTTTGAAGATGTTGTGAAAACCTTAAAGGCTTGCGGATTGGAAGTTAATGAAATGGCATACTTAGGCTATATGAAACAGCAGAGCGAAAAATATAATGGCAAAGAAGGATATGATCCTATGTTCTATAAAGCATAGCAATGGTTTATATGGTTTCATCAGATGAAGGCTTCTGCCGTATATACGCAGAAATCATATACGGCAGGGCTACTGTCCCATCTTCCTGAATGTTATAAAACTTCCAAAGCAACTCTTTATTTTCTTCAATTAACTGTTTTAAGCCATCAGTGTTAGCTTTAAGGTATTCGGTAACCATGAAAAGATTAACGGCAACCCTTTCTGTGTGGAATTTTGCCAATCCAAACTCATTGAGTGTTAAAAATGTCTTTAAATCATCTTCCAGATAGTAATCGGTATGAAGAGGATTTATTGCATGAGCTATCTCATCAAATATTCCTTCTATGTCATCATTGGGTAATACAAATCCAGCTAAAAAGAACACACCTTCAAACTGTAAAGCACGTCTGAATTCATCAATTGCACGCCCTGTATCCAGCAAATCTAAGCAATCAATACATACAACCATATCCGCCTTATAGTAATCAATGGGGAAATCATTAAAATTTCCTGCAATGGTATACAAACGATTCATCCATTCTTGTGTGCCAAACCTGGTATAAAATGATTGCAGCAGCGCAAGCGAAGGCTCAACCACCACGCATAGTGCTTTTGAAAGTTGCATGATAGCTTCAATATATTTTGGATTCCCCAGCCCAATTTTAACAATGACATGCGGCTTGTATGTTTCAATACAATCTTTAAGCCTGTCAAAAACCATTTCAAAGCGGCTATCAGGTTCAATTAATGTATGTAATGATGCATCATATTCTAAAAGTTGCTGCAACGTTTCAAATTTCATTCTTTCTTTCCCGCCATAATTTATTTTTATAGTATTTAACCTTATCATGATTAATCCATGATAATAAAAATGCAAGCATAAAAAAATCCCACAGAGTTATCCGTGGGATTTTTCTTTGCTGCTGTAATAGCGCGTATTTATTCATACATCTTAAAAAGGAATGTCAATGTGGTAAACAGATAGTGGTCTTTTTCAGTTAACTCATTACCAGTTTTAAAATACTGAGTTTGGTACATATACATTGGAGTAAGAATAATGGTTGGTGTAAATTTATAGCTAAAGCCCACATATATCCTATTTTGCGAAAATCCACCATATTCAAAGCCAGGTGTGAGAGGAGCTTTTGTTATATCTTTTGTTTCCTCATCATCAATGATACCCTGGAATATCTCATCACCAATCATGACAGCAAATTTGTCAGTTACACTGTATTCAATCCTGAAGTATTCACGAATGAGAAGGGAATAACCTTTTTTCTTTGAATCTGTATCATAAGGAAACCACGTTGAGTATACTTTGTTATGGAATATTATGCGGTTCCATAACTTCAAATTACCTATTTTATATTCAACAATTGGTAAAAATTCAATATTATGAGCATAGCAATAATCTTCTTTGCGTGTAGGTGATACTTCTTTCCTAAATGGGAATCCCTGATAGTAATACCATAATGGCAGTTTAACGGTTAAATTATCAAACCGCATGGTATAGGTGGGACCGGTAAATACTTCGTAAAAGAATGTCTTTTTTTCTTCTTTGCCTGGGTCATTTTTTCTTTCATACTCATAGCTGTGGCTTGTTAAAAGAGTATATGACCACTGTGGTGAAAGTAACGCCGTTAAATCCAAATACGTCCACGAACGATAAGCAACCGGTACTGCAAATACTGAAACTGATGTACATAAAATAAACATCAGCAAGAATAATAAAGAAAATCGTTTAACCATGGGAAACCTCTCTGTATGTAAAATAAAGATATGGAATTAAACTAATCCCTCATTTTAGTCATGCAACATTGCAAATATTTTGTCAATTATTTTTTAGGGCTAATGCCCCGGTATCGTATATACGCCGTTATCTTCGCATACCATGTTTTCCAGGCACAGCGCTTTAAGTGCTTTCTGTATTTTTTCAGGGGGATATCCTAAGCTTTGAACAAGCATATCACTGTTTACCGCACCATTGTTCACAATATACTTTACAATATCACCGCGCACTTTTCGCAATGATGTTCTGTATGGCGTTTGTACTGTGTAATGCACGCTATGACGTGAAAAATTATAGTGCTCTTTTATATATGTGCCACAATCCATGAGTGCATTATAAAATTTTTTTGGATTAGCAGTATCGATAGTTACTTTTAACAAAGGCTCTATCATTGCATCTGATATTTTTTCAGTATCAGTAAAAAAGCTATAAATATATACTGTGCGCACATTCGTTTCAATATACAATGCAGGCCTACCAAATGCAAATATGGCAACCGAAGCTGCAGTTGCTTTTCCTAAACCAGGAAGTTTTTGCAATTCATATTGACTATCGGGCACTTTACCATTGTACTGTGATACAATAATCTGCGCAGCTTGCCACAAATACTTAGCCCGTCTGTTATATCCCAATCCTTGCCACGCAGCAAGCACCTCATAAAATGGTGCGCAAGATAGAGTTTTCACATCAGGAAATTTTTTGATAAACTCACTGTACTTTACAATGACGCGGTTAACCTGCGTTTGCTGTAACATCACTTCGGAAACAAGTATATGGTAGGGATTATCGGTATTTCGCCAGGGCAGGTGGCGATAGTTACTGTCATAGAAATCGTATATGCACCTTAAAAATTTCTTTCTTATTGCTGCGTCAATATTCTTTTTTTTGCGATAGGACTCTCGTATCTGTGCAAGTCCATCAAGAAGCTTATCCATGGTTACTATCGCCAAAATTAATATGCCGTTGTTTTAGATATAGATAATGGTCATGTTTAAAAATACTATTTCATAAACCATGATTATTACACATTAAACCTGAAGGACACAATATCACCATCCTGCATATAGTAGTCTTTGCCAACAAGATGATATTTACCTTCTTTTTTCAAAGCTTCCTCAGATCCTGCAATGATAAAATCATCATAATGCATAAGCTCAGCTCTGATAAACCCGCGCTGAATATCGCTGTGAATATAACCTGCTGCAAGTGGCGCTGTTATGCCTTTGGGTATAAGCCACTGCTTTACCTCATCCTGTCCAACCGTAAAAAATGACTGCAATCCTAAAGAGTCAAGCATAGCATCACATAATACCTGCAATGCAGGTCTTTCCACGCCCATGGAAGCATAAAATTCTTTTTGTTCCAGTTCATCATCAATTAGTGATATTTCACTTTCAAGCTTTACCGCAACTGCTACCGCCTGCACCGTATGATTTAAATAATCTTTTTTAAATGCATCTAAAATAGTACTGCCACCATCATCAGTATTGAAAACTACGATTATTTTCTTCAATGTGATAAATGGATAGCTTTTTATTATTGCAATATCTTCTTCAGCAAGGTTAAGCCCATGCAAAAGATTTCCCTGCTCCAGATGCTGCATAAATGTTTGCAGTAAAATAATTTCTTTTTCTTTTTGTTGTGCTGTTTTCTTTTTATCCTGATTAAGACGTTCTATCCGCTTTTCTGCAAATACCATATCATGCAAAATACATTCACTTATAAGCTTTTCATAATCACGCAGCGGGTCCACACTCCCCTTAACGTGGTATACGGAATCATCGTGAAAAGCGCGAATAACAAAGCATAGTGCATCCATCGTTGAAATGTTGCCAAAGATACTTCCTTCCTTAATACTTTCGTCTGTGATATCGCCAATGAGTGTAATATTAATTGTGGCTGGTGCTGTCTTTTTGGGTTTGTAGTGTTTCACCAGGGTGGTAAAGCGATCATCGTGGATTGTGGCAATACCAATACCTTTTTTTGCATCAAATGAATTTTTTGTTAAAATTTGTAATAAAGTCTTTTTACCACTCTGCGGGTATCCAGTAATACCTAATGATAAGCCCATTGCTTTTATAATGCTCCCTTAAAATAGAATGTAATAGTCATTGTTAGAAGTACATAGTCTTATTTATGATACTGAATGAGATTGCTTCGACCTTTTAAGGTCTCGCAATGACAATGTTGTAATGATGTCGCCACGGTCATTAAAGTCTTCCAATGACATTTCTCAGTCATTGTCACCAGTACTGTGGGGTGCTGTTTGCACTTTTTAGAGTATATAATTAACACACCCTGTGTTTTTATCAAAAAATTTATGCTATCTTAAAGAAAGAAACCATTTCTTTTAATTTTACTGCCAATGATTCAACACCTGATGCATTTGCTGACATCTCTTCAGCAGCGCCTGCATTGTTTTGCGATAGTTCATTGATTGTGCTTATTGAGCGCGATATCTCCATAATTGCAACTCGCTGTTCTTCCGTTGCATTCTTTATCTCCTCAGAACCAGCCTGAACATCAGTTATCATTCCCTGTACTTTGGTATTGATTGCAAGCTGCTCTTTCATATCAGTAGCAACCTGTTCAATCCTTGTTGAGATATCGCGGACACCATTGATGATAAATCCAATATTCTGAATTGCCTGCGTAATATTTTGAGTACCTTTTGCCATTTCAGTGCTGTTTTGCTTAATAAGCCCATCTATTTCTTTTATGCTGATAGCTGTCTGCTCTGCTAATTTTGAAATTTCATCTGCAACAACTGCAAAACCTCTGCCAAAATCACCAGCACGTGCTGCCTCTATTGCTGCGTTAAGTGATAACAGATTAATCTGTTCAGAAATATCGTTTATAATCTTTACAATATTTTTCATATCAGCAGAACTTTTTGACAGCACTTGCATGGTTGCATTCATCTGATTAAGCGACTGACTGCCCTCACGCGAACGCTCAGCAATAAGTTCAACCTCTTTTACCGATGCATTCATAGTATCTGCAACTGTCTCAATGGTTTGGGACAAATTCTTCAATAAATTGATGAGCGATGTTAAGCTCTGGTTCTGGCTGTCAGCACGTTTTGCAACATTTTCCATTCCCGCAGAAATTTCTTCAATAGTTGCCGATATCTCTTCAACAGTGGCTGCTTCACTCTGAACATTTTCAGAAAAGGATGTAATTGCCTGAGACATCTGAGTTGATGAAGATGCCATTTCATCAGCTATTTGAATAATATGAACTATCGCACCACGCAATTCGGTAACAAGCCTATTTACTGCTGCTGATAATATGCCCACCTCGTCACCTTTAATTATGGCCAGGCTTTGCGTTAAATCACCTTGCGCAACGCTGCTTAACACCTCACGTGCATTTTTCAACGGATCAAGATGGCGTTTGATATTTCTATATAAAATGATGGTTGCAGCAGCACACCAAAAAAGCCCAACACCCAATGATAATAGCGCAAGTAGCTTGGAATATTCATTCATCTCGGCCTTTGGGACACTTGCAACCAGCAAAAATCCCAATGAGCTTTTGGTAGCATAGCCAAATTTATCGTCGTTATTAAATTTATACGAAACAAATTCATTTTCATTATTGTAAAGCTTTTTGCCCCATTCATAATTTAGCAAAGAATCGTTCGTTATATCGCGATATGGATGTACAAGGCCTGCACCATCGTGATATACAATAAATATGTAGCCTGTTTTACCTATCACAACATCAGAAAGTAAAAAGCCTTTCAATGCATCAACTGCGATAAGTGTAGCATATGTCCTGCCACCCACAGTATCACCTATAACAAAATATGATAGCTTCTCTTTTCCTACTGTCACCGGTTTAGATATAAAGCTAGATTTATCTTCAAAATACGTCACTTTATCAATGGCTTTTTCAAAAAGCTCATCATACTTTCCTTTACCTGATAGCACGACATTCCCATTATCCAGTATTGCACAGTCGGTATATATTTTCCTTAAAGCAAGAATACGATTAATAGTTTGTGCATTGGGGAACGTAGCAATTATACGGCAATCATTTTTTGTATATTCAATAAAACTATCTAACTTGTGACCAGTTTGCCTTGCAATAGTATCTATGTTTTGTGCAAACATCTTTTGCATATAGTTATGTGATAGCAGAATGCCAAATGTAACCAGCATAATGACAAGAAGAACATTAACAATACTTGCCGAACCTGTGATGATAGGAATAAGCGAACCAAATGCCGTTACTGGCTTGCCACTGATGACATCCCTGACATCGTCAAATACTCCCTCCTGCGTCAGCTTGTTGACAGTTTTTGGGATAAAATATGAACCAAATATTATTGAAATGGCAATAGATAAAATTCCACCAAACCACAGATACAAAAGCTGGTCAAAGGTAAGTCCATATAACACTGCACTTGTTATACTGAAAATTGCAAGCCCAATTACCCACTGTGCAATGAGGCCAAGCGAAAACATAACCACCACACTGCTCAATCGCTCCTTTAATATGAGTGCATGTTTTTCTGAAAAAGATGCCCCTTTTGCCTTTGCGGTAAAAAACCAGCGGAATGGTGCAAATAAAACCTGGTACCAGTAATATGTCATTAACGTAACAACAACAAAAACTATTATGCCGGGAACTATAACAACCTGAATGTTAGAAAGGCTGATCTCTGATTTCCAGATGAAGAACAAAACCGTTAGCGGTGCACCAATCAACCCTGAAAGAGCGTTCCCATGAACAAGCATATCAAAATAAAAACGCCGATACATTTTTATATAGTCCATAATTGCCTCGCATGTTTTGAAAATACTATATAATATAAAAGGTATCAAGACACCTGATAGTTATGAGAGAGCAGAAGAAAACACCGGAAAGCTATAACCAATTTAGCACGTGAACAACAAAATTATAAAAAATTAAGATGAGTGGACGTTTTTTTATTTCTGCCTATTACGATTTTATTGTTTTTTGAATGTTTGCTTTATTTTTACTTCCTATCTTTTCAAGCAATGGCCACAACGTTACTACCAATCGTGGGAATACCATTATAAAACGCGTTATAAATCCCTGTGATGATGGCACCACTATTTCAGGTCTTTTTGTTTCTATTCCTTTGACCACAGCTTTTGCCACATCTTCAGGTTTTTGTGGCTTACTTAAAAACGTAAGTGGCGAACCTCCATGCATTGCTTCATAGTGTAGCATGGGCGTATTGACCGAATCCGGGAAAATAGTTGCAACATGAATATTGTGTTTTTTCAATTCAATGTGTAATGTTAAAAACAAACCCCGTAATGCAAATTTGGTTGCAGTATATAGAGAACTATATGTTTCAGGCACTATTCCAGCCAGTGAGGCGATAGTTACTATTGAGGGGCTTTTGCTCTTTTTCAAATGTGGCAACACCTCATACGTACAGTTAATTGGTCCTAAGAGATTAACCTGTATCTGTTGGTTGATTTCTTTGTACGAAGCATTTTCAAAAAGGTTTGGTTCAATGATTCCTGCATTGTTTACAAGGATATCGATAGCTCTATACTTTTTTATTACTTTATTAACCATTGACTTTACTGATTTGATATCAGTTATATCACAGTACAGGCTATAAACTTTATCACCATACTGTTTTTGCAAGTCAGCTAACGCTTTTTTATTAATATCTACAAGCACGCATGTTATATTCTTCTTTATAAACTCAGTAGTAATAGCCCTGCCAATGCCGCCTGCCGCGCCAGTGATTATTGCAATCTTTGAATTCATAATTTTGAGCCTCTCTATAATTTTTATTTTTCTATTACTGATAAAAATTCACCAATTTGTTTACACATATCATTAAAATGGGGATTATATGTTAGTCGTGTAATCACTTTATACGTTTCAATATTTTCTTGAGTAGTTTCGCCTTTCCATATTTCAGGATCAGTTAAACACTGCTGGCGCTCTGGACTATCTGGCTTGTAATATAAACAATTACGATAATCACCATTTTTACCGTAGTGTGGATCATCAGGTGGTATGGTGATACATATATGAGGTATATTCAATATCTTTTCCTGAGGAAGATAGCTATTTACTGTGATAACAAAATTATCCTCTCCATCATAATCTTTTTCAGGTTGTGTGGTATACAAAATAAACATCTTTTTACCAGTAATATAATTTTTCATAACAAAGAGTGTTCGTTCAGTGCTTACCGTGCGGTCATCTATACTCTGAGCAACAAACACAGGCACTGAAACTTTTTTACCTTCATCAAATAACGCATCCACTTTCTTTATAAGCCTATATGTCTGTGTCACACCGTTAAACGTAAATGACTGATATTTGGTATAATCTACATCATCTTCTATGCTTTCCCAATCTTTGAATGTTCCTACAACCGGAGCCATCCATGCCAATTTAGAATAAATTGCAAACGCCGGTGCAAACAAAAACAGCCCTTTTACATCATGGTTAGTATTTGTTAGTACATAATGAACTGAAAGCAATGCGCCCGTTGAAAAGCCACCCATATATACATCTTTTGCATTCTTTTTAAGCTGCAACATACCATAGTGAGTAGCTTTTATCCATTCATCATTTTTAACTTTTAACAGGTCACCTGGTACAGTTCCATGTCCTGGTAAAAGTAAGCCATAAACAAGGAACCCTTTTTCAGCAAAATATTTTCCCACAGCACGTAAAAAATATGGTGAATCCGACAGGCCATGTATAAGCAAAATACCTTTGGAATAAATGTTATTAACCGGTTTTATCTGCGGTTTAAAAATAAAGGGGCTGTTCATGGCAACAATGGCATCCTTATTTTTTGTTTCAACACGAGCATTTGCAATAACATGAGTCATGAGTTCCACATACTGTTCATACGGTGTTTCCAAAGGGATAGTAAAAGCACTGTTAAAACCTGATTCTTTTAAACGCGAAGGATTTTGAGCATAGACAAAAACTAATAGAGTAAAAAGCAGCGAAATACTTATCCATAGCTTACGTTTCATCATGTCCCCCTATAATAAATAGAATCTCACAAATGTTATTCCGAAGCTCATTCGGAATCTATTGCTGTATTACAATGCTGTACCTTATCATGCAATAAATTAGGGATAAGGTTTACAATGACTTTGCCAATAATATTTTCATGGTACAGTTTCTGAGCCCGGTGAAGTATGATTGGTTACCGCTGTCGCAAATAACCATATGATGTCTAATGATTTATATCCAATATAGCTTTTGCAACAACTTTTTATATTGATTGTGTTAGAGTTTTAATTATTAAAACTCACTACCAAAACTGCTGATTTCATCTGTAAACCGTTTAAGAATGTTTTGTTGTACCATGACATTTCATTACGTATCCAGCCACCAAGACTAAGCGATAGTGATACCGATTTACTACTCAGCCACGTAAGTGCCATACCTACCATTGAAGCTTTAACATTTTTTGTTGGAACATCATAATTTTCACTTATTGGAAAAGGTACAGTAGTAGTAATCTTTGCTGTTGCTTCAGGTTTATTGAGGCTGTAGCTTACAAGATAATATGGTGTTATTTTAAACAGGTCATTATATTTAAAGGAAGGAGCTATTCCAAACGAAACGCCAAATAAGGTTGCAGAGCTGTCAACTGATAGCTTGGTATTTAAAATTTCAGGCAATGTCCCTGTGCCATTGTATTTCTGTATAAATATACCCGCAAACAGGGGAAGTGAAAATTCAGTGGATTCAACCACATCATAGCCTATGCCTGAATATAACGAGATTATAGAGTAATCAACCTTCATCTGATAGTTATTAGCATCCAATCCCTTATAGAAAGCTGAAGATAACCTTCCATCAAAATGCATATATGCAGCAATGCCATATATAAGCATTCTATCGCTTGTAGCATACCCAAAACCTGTACCGGCGCCATACCCTTTTAATTCATTTCCGTTAATTTCAGGGTCATCATATGCTTTTTGAACAGTGAAGTATGCAGGAACTATCGAAGCCACATAGTTATCTTCGTTATAATGGGTCATGGGAACAAAACTATCAGCAACTATGGATGCAGCAATATTGGTTATTCCATCAATAGTTTTGGCGGAAGGGTCAAGATCAATACTCTGGGCAAATAGTGTGTATGGAAATAATACCACGATTATTGCTGAAAAAATAATAAGACCATAGCCTATATATTGTTTCATAGTTGTAACTCCAAAATTTAGATTATGTAATCTTTCATGTGGATAGCCTTATTAAAAAATTTTATAATGAAACCCAATGATAGTGGAAACAGATAGGGGGATACTATTATTATCTATTATTGGTATTGTCACTATTAAGCATACTTTATAATTACTATTTAGTACTATTTAGCTTTTGTCAATGAAAATAACAGGATCTCAATGCATAACTGACATCATGAACGTGTGATAATTGCTAATGAGCTATTGTTAATTATGGTATAATTATATTGTATTGCAACAATTTATGGTTGACTATTAATATTATTTATAATAGGTATTGCTTCTGTTTTATTATAAATATTTATGTTTGATGTAATGTAAGCTTGGGCCTAATTGGTGGTTAGTTTTAATGATTTTAAGTATTTTGATTTTCTCAATGCTATTTACATTAGGATAAACTGTATGCCTGTACTGAAAAAACTAATGCAAAATTATAAACACAAAGACTACCTGGTAAAACAGCAAGCTGAGGCATTATTTATTTTATATTTTATTATAGCAATAGGCCTTCTTTTAATGGGCATATCAATGTATGCGATTTATAAAGCATATCATCCTACTCATCTTGGTGTTATTATTTGCGAAATTGTTTTGCTGATTGCCTTTTTCCTTAACAAAAATGGGAGAATTATCACTGCAAGTTATTTCATGTTGTTGCCATTAAATATAGTATTATGGTATATCATCTTTATGATAACAGGAGTAGATGATACGGTAACAGTAATAGATTCAATATTTTATGTTTTTACATTAATAGCAACAGCAACGCTTGTAAGCAATAGAACAGCCATAATTGTTTTTACAGTTTTTAATATATTTGCTCATGGACTTTATGCAATATATTTTCACAAAACAGGAGTATTAAATCAAAAACAATTCCTTGATTTATTACAGGATGGGTTCATAGCGTTTAGCTCTTTTGGCGCAATATGTTATGCATTTATAACAATGAAAATGAAATCGCATGCTGTTGTACTTGAATCTGTGCATGAAGCACAAACAAATAAATCAAAAGTTGAAGATATATTACAACAGACTTATGCAGTTGCAGGAGATCTGGCGGTAGCAACATCTAATCTTGTTGGAATGACAGATAATTTTTCCGAAACAACACAGGCACAAGCATCAACCCTGGAAGAGATAACATCATCAGTAGAGGAAGTTACGGCCAGTGGGGAAGGTGTGCTTGCTATGGCGCAGCACCAGGCACAGATGGGCAATACTGTTAAGAATAATATGGAATCACTGTACCAGATAGTGGTTAATGTTGGTGAAAAAATTCAGGAAGCCATACAATTACGAAATATCCTCAATGACATGGTGGATAAATCAAGAACTGAAATACAATTTACTCTGGTTGATGTTCATAACGCGCTGTCGCAATTTCAGGGTATGAAAAATACTGTTGAAATCATAGAAGACATCTCTGATAAAATTAATCTTTTGTCGCTTAATGCTGCTATAGAAGCTGCCCGTGCAGGTGAATATGGTCGTGGATTTGCTGTTGTTGCTGAAGAAATAGGCAAGTTAGCTGACAATACACAGGCAAATTTAAAAATCATCAATGATATGTTTAATAAAAGTAATATTGGGATTACTCAAGCATCACAGCGACTTGATGGATTTATTCAAGTCCTCAATTCCATGATTGAAAATATAGAAAAATTATCAGGGAGTATCGATCAGGTTGTGAACCTTGCCAGTGAAGATCTAAAGCTTAACAGGCAGGCACGAAACTCCTTAGAAGAATTGCTCAATGAATCAGGGAATATCCTGGGTGCAACTAATGAACAAAAACAGGCTCTGGATGAAATAGCTAAAAGTATAAATGTATTTAATGATACTATCCAGGATATTGCTACAAGTGCACAGAAACTATCAGACTTTTCCATTGAACTTGCCACTATGGTTCAGAAATTGAAAAGCCTTTCTGAAATCAAGAATACATAAAAAAATTCTTGACAAAATTTTATTTATAACGGATGTTCGATATAAATAAATTACTAATGGGAGGTTTGCACCAGTATGACATTATTAGAATATGATGCAATTATAGTTGGTACCGGGCCTGGTGGAGCAACGGTTGCACGGGAACTATCGAAAAAAAAGAAAAAAGTACTGATGATAGAACGAGGCTCTGACCCCCAAATCAAAGGTACCTACCTGCAGGCTGCATCAATGTTTATGCCGGGGAAGGGAACCCTGTTTACGTATGGCGGACTTGCCATGGTGCGCGGCATAACGATGGGTGGTAGCTCAATATTTTACTACGCTACAGCGTTTCCGCCACCTGTTGCCATGCTAAAAAAATATGGCATTGATATTAGCAAAGAAGTTGAAGAATGTAAAAAGGAACTACCCATTGCACCACTCAAAGATGAACTTATTGGCCCCATGGCAAAACGTATTATGCAAAGTGCCCGTGAGTTAGGGTATCCGTGGGATAAGCTGCCCAAATTTGTGTTTCAGGATAAATGCAGGGCTAACTGTGATAAGTGTAATTTAGGCTGCCCATATGGGGCAAAGTTTAATGCACGGATGTGGGCAGAGGAGGCAGTAACAAATGGAGCAACATTGATTGTCAATGCAAAAGTTGAAAAAGTACTGTTTGATGGCAAGCGTGCAGTTGGCGTAGAGTATACACAGGGCTTTAAAAAACAAAAGGTATATGGCAATGATATCATTATTGCAGCTGGTGGTATAGGCTCACCAATTATATTGCGCAATAGCGGTATGAAAGGAGCGGGGTTTGATTATTTCTTTGATCCGCTTATCTGCGTCATGGGTACGGTGAAGGACATAAAAGGTGGCAGGGAATTCCCCATGGCAACAGGGCATCAGTTTGTGGAAGATGGCTATGTCATGACCGATATGACTATACCGCAGTTACTGTATCAAGCATTTACAGCTGAAGTTTTTCGCTTTGATAGGCTTTTTAGTCACAGCCGAACATTGCAAATTATGATAAAGGAAAAGGATACATTGGGTGGCTATCTTACCGATAAAGAAGGAGTGCGCAAGAGATTGGCATTTGATGATAAAAAGAAACTAATGCATGGCTATGAGCGGGCCAAAAATATTTTAAAGAACGCAGGAGCAAAGCATATATATAAATCGTGGTATGTAGCAGCACATCCAGGCGGTACGGTAAAGATAGGCCATCTTCTTGATAAAAATTTGCAAACTGAAAAGGAACATCTGTATGTGTGTGACTGTTCGGTAATTCCAGAGGCCTGGGGTTTACCACCAGCACTGACATTATATAGTTTAGGAAAACGTTTGGCAAAACATTTAGCAAAATCAAAGTAATGTATAACAAAAACAGATATGGGGTTATAAATGCCAAAAATCGTGGATCATGATGCATACCGTGATGATCTATTATCGCGCTGTTTCTGGGTATTTACACAATATGGCTATGACAAGGTTACTATGCGTAAGATTGCGCAAGCGCTTGGTGTATCAACCGGAACACTGTATCACTATTTTCCCAACAAGCAGGCAATTATAAAAGCCCTTTTTGATTGGGTCATGCGCACCAATGTGGGGGATGTAAAAAGTAGAGTACGTGATATTGATGTTACCAGTATGAGGATTGATGTTGCCACTGAGTTCTGGAAAGAAAATGGCGACTATTACAGACATGTGATGTTACTTGCGTTTGACCTTTTGCGCAATACGCCAAAAGAAGAACATGAACCGGTGTTTCAATCATTTGCTGATTATTATAAAAAAGCAATGGTTGAAATATTTAATATCCCGTATGAATTTGCTGAACTTTTATTTATACTGTTTTTGGGATCTGTATTTCACTCAATTGTTACACCTCACGGTTTTTCATATGATAAAGCGGTGGATACCATTGTGAAGCTAATCTATGATACCGTGAAAAAAGGATGCAATGACACAACATAATAAAAAAATCTAAAATACGCTTGTGCGATAGTTACCGTGTAAAAGCTGAATGATTATAATGGGAGGCTTTGCCAATGAAAAATCTTTACCTTTCTTCCGTATGGATGAAGCTTGTTACCACACGGGAAGGAAAAAATTTCCTGCATCAATCTACAAAAGAATTTTTTACCCAGTGGGCAAAAGATAGTGTATGTAAAAGAGCCATTGCTAAGGTGATATTGTTCTGTATTCAGCCTTTTGTCAAAGCAACGTCAACCGATAAAACCGTAAAGGAAATCCTTGATGATGAAACCTGGTGGAAAAAACTTGGTGAAAGTTTACTACACACTATTGCTGTACACGATATGGCTGAATTGAAGCACTATGCTGATGCAATAAGTACCCATGCACCTCAGGTTGCAGGCACGGTGGCTAATGATATATGGATGTACCCTGCCAAAGTTTTAACGCTTTTTGCCTGTATCCCTTCAGTGGCAAATTGCACAATCCGATGTGCCAATGAAGCATTGAATCCAATAAACAATCAGGCACCTGATCTATTAGCTGATGTTGTGAATTCCCTTGTAAAAGAAATTGACTCTAAGGCATTAGGTTGTATGGCCAATCAACTGTGTGAACTTATACGCAAAATAGATGTAGGTGATGAGCTGTTAAAAGAATCTGCTTCAACACCACTTGAGAAATCTGTCAAAACCATTGTTACTGCAGTGTTAAACGAATTAGATGACAAAACAAAGAAAGAGATTTTTTACAGTTTACTATCGCTTAAAAATAAAATTATTGGTGGTGTATTAGAAAGCCTTCAAGAAAAACCTGATGTATTGGGTATGCTGATTAATGGTATTCTTCTGAGTAAACTGCACAACATTCAGACTGCTCGCACAGTATTACACAATTATCGTATACAGGATAACGCAACTGATTTCCCCGTTGAAGAGATTGCACATTTTTGTAATGAACTGCTGCGTTTTATTGTTTCAGTTCACAGTACCAACAAGCCGTTGTTTGATTCAATTATAAACCGCTTTGCACATGCACTGGATGCTGGTGCATTTCATGATTTTTTTACACAGGCAGGTGGCGACTGCTTTGCAGTTCTAAAACCTGTGCTTGTTAAAATCTTTCCATTTGTACTTGGTTTTTGGACAGAGCTTATACAGGAAGAGGATGAAACCATGCAACAGGCACGCAAAGCTTTTGCTCGTGCATTATTACACGGTGTGGAGGTAGACAATGTTTGAAGAATTGTATACCATAGCGCGATCAATCAACAATGAATATATAATTAAGGCAAAGGAACAGGGTGCACTGTGTATTGGTTATACCTGTTCATATTTTCCAGAGGAAATATTACATGCCTTGGGCATAATACCATATCGAATAAAGGGGCTTAATGTATCATCGCTTTCGATTGCTGATGCTGCATTTGGCCCATTTATATGCAGTCACCCAAAGTGTTTGTTGCAGCACTTTGCGTTAGGGGATTATTCATTTCTTGATGGGATTATTGTTACGCCAGGCTGCGATTCCATGCGCAGGATTGATGAGTGTATTCGTAAAACTGCTGTCAATTTAGATTTGCCAGTAGTGCCGCCGTTTTTCTTTCATTATGCTGTACCACATAAAATTACTGAATACAGTGTTAAGTGGCTTGTTGAAGAATTACATCGATTTATTGACAGTGTTTCTGCGCATTTTGGGTTACCGTTTTCCTATGAGAAATTGAAGGAGTCAATTGCATTTTATAACAAAATGCGTAAGCGTATAGAAGAACTTAATGCCCTGCGTATGCATTATCCTGCACGTATTACTGGTGCTGATGCTGTTGCAGTGTATGTTGCTGGATTGTCTATGCCCCGTGACAGGTTTTATAGTATGATGGAGTCATTATTATCTGAATATACTGGCACTGACCTTGAAGACCGTAAGCGGGTTATGCTTATTGGTAGTGCCAATGATGATATAGATTTTATTAAAACAGTTGAAGGGGAAACAGCAGTGGTGGTGGCCGACACATTGTGTTATGGGCCGCGGCTTGAGGTAGATTATGTGGATGAGGAGGATGAGCCTTTGCACGCACTGGCGCTGCGGTATCTTAATCATAGCCATTGCCCGCGTATGTATGGTGGATATAAACAGCGCCTTGCAAAGGTGGTGGAAGCCATACGCACAGCGCAGGTGGAGGGTGTTGTGTTGCAGAATATCAGGTTTTGCGACCTGCATGGTGCTGAAAATGGCTTGATTGAGCGCGATTTAGAAAAAATGGGAATACCATGTTTGCGCCTTGAACGCGAATATGGACCGCTGGCTGATAATGAGCGTATGCGAATGCGTATAGATGCATTTTTAGAACGCTTAGAGGTAAGGAGATTAGTATGCGAAAGGCCTTAAAACAATATAACTTTGATTGGATGTTATGGCGTACGTATGAGGCTGGTTCACGGCTTTCAGCGGGAACAAAGCAGGAATATGATATTGCATTACGCTATATACCAAATTTTCGGGACCCTGTTAAAGAAGTTTTCAAAGCAAAAGCAGGGCAATTGTTTTTACAGATGACTGCCACATACCTTGATAACATTGTCAATGCACATCAGCGTGGGAAAAAAACCTGCATGACAACCTTTTGCTTTTCACCAGCAATACTGTATGCGCTTGATATTGTTCCTGTAACGTTAGAATTACTAACTGTAATGATGACATTTTTATATAAGCGGGGCACCGGTGAGTTTTTAGATTACTGCAATGAAGCTGGATTTACGGAAACATCATGTTCATCACAGCGTGGATCAATGGGCGCACTGTTAGCTGACATAGGGACGCCAATAGATATGGTTGTCACTGATTCGCCAGGTGTGTGCGATACCAATGCCAATGCGTTTGCATTCTTTGCAGCATATAAAGATTTACCATTTTTTCAACTCAATATGCCACCATGGTTAGTGGAAGAGCGTGTAACCGAGTATCATGTGCAGGATTATAAAGCACTGATTGGGTTTCTTGAAGAGCAAAGTGGCAAAAAGCTTGATGTTGACAGGTTACGGGAAATACTTACCGAACTGCAAAGACAGGATGAACTTATAAATGAGCTTGAGCAATATTTAAGTTACAAACCTTTACCACTGCCTGTTACTACCTGCCTTTTTATCTATGCAGGGCGCTTCATGTTTGCTGGCATGCCCATCTACACACAATTACTTGAGATGCTTGTCAATGAAGGAAGGGAAAACGTCACACTGCTTAAACAGGGAATTAATATATCACATGAAAAATCGCGTGGATTTTTTTGCTACATAGACCACTACACCCATAGCTTGAGGTTATGGCAGATGTTAGAGGAACTCAACATTGGCTATTCAGGAAATATTTTGAGTCATTTTTGGGCTGATAGCAATCCGCCAGTGGTCCATAACAACTGGAAAGAAGCAGCCTATTCCATTAAAACCGGAACACTGGAAGAGATGTTGACAAGTATTTCAGCCATTAATTCACGTATGCCAATGATAAAGTCTATTCGCGGACCGTACGATTCGCCGTATATGTGGCTTCAGGATACACTTGCCCTGGCAAGTATGTATAAGGCCGACTTTATAGTCTATAATGGAACGCCGGGCTGCCGTAACACCTGGGGCATGGTGAAGTTACTTGCACAGGACACCGAAAAGGCAGGTTTTCCCACTCACATTATGTATGCAGATGCGTTTGATGATCGTGTGCAATCGTGGGATGCAACTCGTGACCGCTTTGAGGAATTTTTGCGCGTAAGGAGGCTACTATGATTGTTGCGGGGTGTGACATTGGTTCGCTTACAACAAAAGTGGTTTTATTTGATGGCAAAAAGATAATAGCTTCATCAATCATCAAATCAAAACCAAAACCTGAAGACGGTGCTTATGAAGCCCTACAACAAGCGTGTGCGATAGCAACTGTTAATCAGGACAATATTGTATATTGTGTTGGCACTGGTTACGGGCGCAAACGTGTTCCCTTTGCAAACAATACTATATCGGAGATATCGTGCCATACAAAAGGTGCATTTTACCTGTATCCCAATGTGCGCACTATCATTGATATTGGTGGGCAGGATTGCAAAGTTATTTCCCTTAATACACATGGCGAGGTTGATCGATTTGTTACCAATGACAAGTGTGCAGCTGGAACAGGCCGCTTTTTAGAAGTGATGGCTAAGGTGCTGAAGATAGAATTACAGGAACTATCGAACATGGCTAAAAAAGGAAATGAAGCAATTACGTTAGCATCAGCATGTACCGTGTGGGCACAGGCCGACGTCATAAAATATCTTAATGAAGGAATAAGCAAAGAAAACATTGCTTTAGGTGTGTGCAAGTCCATGGCAAAACGAGTGGGAGTGCTGGTAAATCAGGCAAGCATAAAGCGTGATGTGTGCATTACCGGTGGTGTTGCAAAAAATTCGGCAGTGGTGAAGGAACTTGAAAATCTTTTAGGTGTTACCATTGTAAAAATAACAAATGTTGATCCGCAGCTTACCGGGGCCTTAGGTGCTGCACTGTTTGCATATCAAAAAGCTGGAGGTAAATGATGATAGTAGCCGGATGTGATATTGGTTCCACAACTGCAAAGGCTGTTATACTTGACGATGGCACTATAATTGCAACGGTACTACTTCCAGTAGAAGGAAGCCCAAAGGATGCAGCTCAGCTGTTACTTTCTTCAATACAGGAAAAGACAAAGATAGACATAGCACAGATTGAAGCGTGGTGTGGTACCGGCTACGGGCAAAAAAATATTCCATATGCCAGCATAGTTGAATCTGAGATTGTGTGTCATGCAAAGGGGATCCAGTATATTGATAAAGACGTGCGCACCATCATTGATATTGGCGGACAGGATGCCAAGGTATGCCGCATTGATGCATACGGCAATGTTCAACGGTATGTGTATAATGATAAGTGTGCATCAGGTACTGGAAGGTTTTTAGAAATCACAGCAGATGTTATGGAAGTCCCTATTACCAAACTTGCTACTCTTGATGCAAAAGGTGAAAAAGAGATTACACTATCCAATCAGTGTGTGGTTTTTGCTGAAACCGAGGTGATTTCCCTGTTAAACAGTGGGGAAGATATGGGTAATATTGTTAAAGGATTACACAGGGCATTGGCTTCCCGAGTGGCGTCTCTTGCACTGAGTATTGGTGTTGAAGAAAAGATAGCTTTTTCTGGCGGTGTTGCACACAATGCAGGTATGGTTAGTGCACTTGAGCGGGTTTTGAAGACAAAATTGGTGGTACATGAATATTGCCAGATAATGGGTGCGTTAGGTGCAGCATTAATAGCGCAGGAAAGGGTAAAAAGTCGTGTTGCATCCTGATATAAAAGATGTACTGGAGTATGTGCAAAAACATAACCAGGTAAAAATATATGCTGTAAAAGATCAAACACCATGGCCGCAAGTTTCCCAAACTGCAATGATATTTAAAGACGACATTGGGTGTGAGTTAGGTGGACCGTATGGTTCAGCAATGTTGCATTGTATGTATGATGCAGTCGTTGATGGTAGGGTAATGATAATTGGCAGTGATACTCTGCATGGGCATTCAGTGTGGGGAAGGCTTACGCTGCTAAATGCAGCAATAGATGATGAAGAAAGCTATTATAGATTTTTACAGCAGGTAACGCTGGTACCGGTACAGCACTCAATGGAAGGCGTCATGATACGAATACAGCCTTCTTTGTATAAAGAATGGATAAGAATTCACAAAGATTATGTAAAAACACATACTATGATTCAATTTTTTTCCAGGTTATATACATGGTACAAACAGCTGCCGTGGATAAGGGGGGTTGAATTTGTTGCAATAACATCTAACAGCGATGACATTGCCAAACTGCTTCCTCTCATTGAAAAACATAAAAGTATTATAAAGGCATTTGAAAAGCGCCTGGTTGAAGATATAAAAAACTGCGATACCTGTGATAACAACACGGTGTGTACTACAATAAACTCGTTATTTAAAAAAGGTTGATACCTATGGAAGCTCTAAAAACCAAAGTCATTGCTTTCTGTGGAAAAGGTGGAGCAGGAAAAACATCGCTGTGTGCATTGACAATAAAATACCTTGCACATAAATATAAACGGGTGCTTGCCATTGATGCTGATCCGGCAGGAGGCCTTTCGTGGGCGCTGGGAATAAAGCCTTACAAAACTCTTGATGATCTCAGGGTGACATTACACACAGCGGTTGATAACAAATTGGTACAGAGTAGTGACGAACTATATGCAATGGCAAACTATGAGCTTCTTGCAAGCCTTGTGGAGCATAGAGGTTTTGATTTTTTGAGCGTTGGGCGGCCTGAAGCTGAAGGATGTTATTGCAGCATAAATGCGTTTCTCCGTCACTGCATTGGCAAACTCACAGAGCATTATGAGTATGTATGCATTGACGGTGAGGCAGGGCTTGAGCAGGTTAACCGCCGTGTGCTTGAAACGGTGTCACATTTAGTCATAGTCAGTGATACATCAAAACGAAGCATAGAAATTGCATACAATCTTTTAAAATTGGCACAGCAGCGTACACAAACCATGAACTGCGGAGTTATTATCAATAAAATGGGCGATAGTACCTGTGCAAACAAACAGTTGCCGGTAATTGGCACTCTGCCAGTATCAAGTACCATTGCCACCTTTGATAGTGAGGGAAGAAGCCTTCTTGAAATGAGTGACGATGATACATATTATAGAGAACTTACAGCAATAGTAGAAAAATTTGTGTAAAATAATATTTAATTCTTTCCCGCTCCTGTCGCTTGGGGTGTCCCCAAAGACATCACTTTGCAATGACTTTTATCCTCCTGTCATTGCGAGGAACGAAGTGACGAAGCAATCCCATAGTTGCAAGTGCCGCAGGCACGTGGCAATCTCGTCTTCTGCGGTATTGAGATTGCCACACTCCGTCAAGTGGGCACCGAGTCCCGCCAAAGTACGGTTGCTGAACTCGTCGAAGCACTGAGTGCGAGCACTTCGACATGCTCAGTACAAGCACTTCGACATGCTCAGTGCGAGCGCTACGCTTGCAATGACTTTGCACCCGCGACAT
>Ga0067045_1002949_pt1 | contig 35337 bp, 35 predicted proteins | sample TerdegcTABiofilm_FD_59184 | JGI IMG/M metagenome (GOLD analysis project Ga0067045, IMG submission 59184) | Combined Assembly of (Gp0054472, Gp0054536) Wastewater bioreactor microbial communities from Singapore -Terephthalate degrading...
CACCGAGGCGGACCCCGCCGACATCACCGTCGCGTTCAGCGGCCTGGCCAACGGCGCCGTGATCGGAAACGGGGGCACCCTGACGTGGGACCTCACGTCGGCCCAGGCCGAGACGATCACCGGCTACGCCTCGAGCTCGACGGTGAAGGCCCTGGCCAACGACGGGTACCCCTCCGGCGTGCTGCGCAGCCTCGCCATCGAGAAGGACGGCACCATCACGGGCTTCTTCACCAACGGCCAGACGGCGTCGCTGGGGCAGATCGCGCTGGGCGACTTCCCCAACCCCTGGGGCCTCAAGAAGATGGGCTCGAACCTCTTCAGCGCCACCCTCACCTCGGGCCAGGCGATCATCAACACGCCGGGCGCCGGAGGGCTGGGCGAGGTCACGTCCAACGCCCTGGAGATGGCCAACACGGACCTCGGCACGGAGTTCATCACGATGATCACGGCCCAGAGGGCCTACCAGGCCAACGCGAAGGTCATCACGACGACGGATGCCATGATGGCCGAACTGATGAACATCAAGCGGTAACCCGCCGGGCCGGGTTGCCCCCGATTGCGGTATGCCGCAGCAACGGGGGAAACCCGGCCCCGCGCCCCCACCGTCAATTTGTTGACCCGCCGTGGGGCCTCCGCCCCCGCCGGGTTGACGGCCCGATGCGGCCCCCCCCGTTGCACCCCCGTGCCTGCGGGTCTCGCCTGCCGGAATTTCTTGAAAATCCGTCGATTTCGATTGGTATGGAATTTGCTCCTTCTTCTCTGTGCACCCGCGGAGCCCCCGCGGCCTGTCCGTCGGAAGCGGCCCGGCGGCGGCAGGGTGACGGGACAGGCGGCGGACAGGCCGCAGGCCCGTCCGGCCCGAATCGGAAACGAAAAAAAACGAAGGAGCGGACCCTGGAGCCATGGCGAAGGAAACCGAAAAAAACAAGCCGGAAGAGCAGGCTGCCGAGGGCGGTAAGGAAAAGAAGAAAGGCTCCATGCTCAAGTGGATGATCATCGCGGTGGTCGTCGTGCTCGTGCTGGGCGGCGGCGGCGCGGGGGCCTATTTCCTCCTGAACAAATCGGCGGACAAGGAAGCCGCGGCCCCCCCGAAGCCCCCCATCGGAGCCGTCTGGACCCCCGACGTGTTCATCGTCAACCTGGCCGACGCCGACGCGGACCGCTATCTCAAGATCACCATGAATTTCGAGCTCTCGGACTCGCTCGCCGCGGCCGAGCTGGACCAGATGAGGCCGAAGGTGCGGGACATGGTCCTCGGCGTGCTCACCGTGAAGAGCTTCAAGGACCTGAACAACTTCGAGGGCAAGCAGCGCCTCAAGGAAGAGATCGCCATGCGCCTCAACAGCCACCTCACGAGGGGCAAGGTGGTCCAGGTGTACTTCACGGATTTCGTGGTGCAATAAAAAACAGGCGTAAGGCAGAAGGCTTATGGCGTAAGGCAAGGGAAGAAGCATTTGTTTCTGAGCCCTAAGCCCTGAGCCCTATGCCCTAAGCCCTAAGCCAGGCGAAGCCAATGTCCAACATCCTATCCCAGGAAGAGGTCGACGTCCTCCTGAAAGGGCTCTCCGGGGGGGAGATCGACACGGAACCCGGTGAGCAGCGCGAGCCGGGCGACATCCTTCCCTATGACCTGACCAGCCAGGACCGGATCATCCGCGGCCGGATGCCGACGTTCGAGATGACGACGGAGAAGTTCGCGCGCCTGTTCCGGATCAGCCTCTCGTCGCTGCTGCGCCGGGTCGTCGGGGTCAGCGCCCTGTCCGTGGAGATGATGAAGTTCGGCGAGTTCCTCAAGACGCTCCCGGTCCCGACCAGCCTGCACATCTTCCGGATGGACCCGCTGCGGGGCAGCGCGATCTTCGTCGTCGAGTCGAAGGTGATCTTCTCGCTGGTGGACCTCCTCTTCGGCGGCTCCGGGCAGTCGAGCTTCAAGATCGAGGGCCGCGAGTTCACCGCCATCGAGAACCGCCTGATCAAGCGGGTCGTGCTGACCGCGCTGGTGGATTTCGAGAAGGCCTGGAAGGCGATCCTCGAGGTGAAGATCTCCCACCAGCGCTCGGAGATCAACCCCCAGTTCGCGCACATCGTCCCGCTGACGGACGTGGTCGTCGTGGTCCACTTCGAGATCGAGATGGAGTTTTCCTCGGGCGTCGTGTCCATCTGCATCCCCTACTCGATGCTGGAGCCCGTGCGGGAGAAGCTGCAGGCCGGCTTCCAGAGCGACGCGCTGGAAGTGGATCGCGAGTGGGCCAACCGCTTCAAGGAAGGGCTCGTCGCGTCGAGGGTGGAGCTCATCGTGGAGCTCGGGCGCGCCGAGGTGAGCGCCAAGGAGGTGGTCGGCCTCAAGAGGGGCGACGTCATCATGCTCGACCGCTACCGCGTCGACCCCCTCGACGTCTACGTGGAGGGGGTCCAGAAGCTCCGCGCCTTCCCGGGCGTCTACAAGGGAAACACCGCGATCCAGATTGCGGGAACGATTCAGGGAAAAGAGGCTCGCTACTATGGAACAGAATGAAGTGGACAGCTTGATGCAGGAGATCAGCCAGGCGACCGGCGGCGCCCCGCCCGGGAAAGAAGGGGAGATCGGCTGGGACGACGTCAAGGACGAGCTGGAGAAATCCCGACAGGCCGCCCCGGCCGCGGAAGTCAGCGAACCCGACTTCAGCGAGCTGCAGAAGACACCGGGAGCCAGGGGGGGCTTCGATCTGGAATTCATCCTCGACATCCCGCTGAGCCTCACCGTGGAACTGGGCCGGTGCCGGATGCTGATCAGCGAGCTGCTGCAGCTCGGCCAGGGCTCCGTCGTGGAGCTGCAGAAGATCGCCGGCGAGCCCATGGACGTCTACGTGAACCAGCGCCTGATCGCCCGCGGGGAGGTCGTGGTCGTCAACGAGAAGTTCGGCGTCCGCCTGACGGACATCATCTCCCCCGCGGAACGCATCCTCAAGCTTCGATGAGGGGGACCGGGACGCCATGAGCACACTCGATTTCCTCGCTTCTCTGCTCAAGATGGTCTCGGCCCTGGCAGTCGTGCTCGGGGTCATGCTGGCCGGGCTCTGGGCGGTCCGCCGGTTCATGAACAAGACCGGCGCGAACGTCGACGACGGCCGGATGATCCGGGTCCTCTCCACCCGGTACCTGGGCCCGAAGTCGAGCATCCTGCTTCTCGACGTGCTCGGCAGCGTGATCGTCGTCGGCGTCTCGGGGACGCAGATGACCCTGCTGACGACCATCACCGACGAGGACTCCCTCGAGCGTCTCCGCTCGGCGAGCCCCGGGGGGAACAACGGGGAGCCCTTTCTCGACCCGATCAGCCTCTACAAACGAAAGCTGAAAACCCTGAGCCTCGCGGGCGGACGGAACGAGCCGAAGTGACGCGCCGCATCGCGGGGAGCCGCTCCGCAGACTGCACCATGAAGAAGCACGCCTCCACATTCCTTGCCGCAGCGCTGCTGCTTGCCGCAGCGTTGATCCTCGCGGCCGCACCGGCCGGCGCGCAGAACATGCCCGTCCCGTCGGTGAGCCTCAACATCGGCGACGGCTCCGGCGAGCCGGGACGGGTGGCCGTGGTGATGCAGCTCCTGCTGCTGCTCACCGTCCTCTCGCTCGCCCCTGCGATCCTCATGATGGTGACCTCCTTCACGCGGATCGTCGTCGTGCTGTCGATCCTGCGTCACGCCCTGGGCACCCAGCAGATGCCGGCGAACCAGATCGTCATCGGGCTTGCGCTCTTTCTGACGTTTTTCATCATGACCCCCGTCTGGCAGAGGGTCCACAGCGACGCCATCTCGCCCTACATGAACGAGGAGATCTCGACCGAGCAGGCCTTCGAGAGGGCGACGGTGCCGATCCGGGACTTCATGCTGAAGCAGACCCGGGAGAAGGACATGGAGCTGTTCATCAAGGTCTCGGGCGGCAAGAAGCCCGAAAAGCCCGCCGATGTGGCCCTCACGGCGCTCATCCCGGCCTTCGTAATCAGCGAGCTGAAGACCGCGTTCCAGATCGGTTTTCTCATCTACATCCCCTTCCTGGTCATCGACATGGTCGTGGCCAGCATCCTGCTGTCGATGGGGATGATGATGCTGCCGCCGATCATGATCAGCCTGCCCTTCAAGCTGCTGCTGTTCGTGCTCGTCGACGGGTGGTACCTGATCATCGGCTCGCTCGTCCAGAGCTTCCGATGAGAGGCCGCTAAGGGAGGGGGCAGCCATGTCAACGGATCTGATCATGGGGATCGCGGGCGAAACCATGAAGGTGACCCTGCTCGTGTCGGCGCCGATCCTGCTCGTCGGTCTCGTCGTGGGGATCGTCATCAGTGTCTTCCAGGCGGTGACGCAGGTGCACGAGATGACGCTGACCTTCGTGCCCAAGATCATCGCCGTCATGCTGGCCCTGCTCGTCGCGGCGCCCTGGATGCTGGACATGCTCGTGAATTTCACGCACAACCTGTTTTCGAACATACCGAACTACATAAAGTAGGCATAAGGCGTAAGGTCCGGTGGAATGAGATCATGAGCAGTCGCCCTGAACCTTTCGCCGTGATCGGAAACACGATGCTGCCCAGACAAGCACATGCCGGCCGAAAAGAGACGTCGGGGGGGGCACGAGAGTGAAAATCCCCGTGTTCACCCTCGACCAGGTCGAGCTCTTCTTCCTGATCCTCCTTCGGGTCGGTGTGATCGTGGCGATGATCCCGATTCTCGGGGACCGCACCACCCCCGCGCGGGTCAAGGCGGGCCTGGCGATCCTCATCACGTTTCTCGTGCTTCCCTTCGTCGAGCGACCTGCGACGGCAGCGGGCGACCTGTTCTCCTTCGGGCTGAGCATGGCCGGGGAGGCGCTCATCGGGATTCTCCTGGGCTTCGCCGCACGGCTCGTCTTCGCCGGCATCCAGATGGCGGGTCAGCTCATCGGCTTCCAGATGGGCTTCTCCATCGTCAACATCATCGACCCCGTGACAAGCGGCCAGGTGTCGATCATCGCCGAGTTCCAGTACATGCTGGCCGGCCTCCTCTTTCTCGCCGTCGACGGCCATCACGTGATGATCCAGGCCGTCTCGGAGAGCTACCGCGTGCTGCCCGTATCGGGGTTCCACGTGACGGGGGGGCTCGTGCAGAACCTCGTCGCGCTGTCGCGGGACATGTTCATCGTCGCCGTGAAGATCTCGGCGCCCGTCGTCGCGGCCCTGCTCTTCGCCAATGTCGGCCTGGGGCTCGTGGCGCGGACCGTTCCCCAGATCAACGTCTTCATCGTCGGATTTCCCCTCCAGATCGCCATCGGCCTCATCGGGGTCGGGGTCACCCTGCCGCTGTTCCTCCACCTTGCGTCGGGTCTCTTCTCGAATCTCCCCGCTCAGGTGGGCCTCCTTCTCAGGGCGATGTAGGCGCCGGGCGGCGCAGGCATCAGGCATCAAACAACAGGCGTCCGGAAGAAGACAGGACCGGCGGAGAACTCGCAATTCTCTTCTCTCCTTGCAGCCCGGCATTCCCCCGAATTCCAAATCCAGAATCCTGCATCCTGACAGCCTTTTCGGCACGAAGCCTGCAATCCTTCTCCTCGTTGTTATTTGCCTGATATTTCCGGTTTTTTTGCCCATTTTTTGACGGCTGCGTCAGCAGTCCGGAAAAACCGTTGCACTGGTTGCGGAATGGCAATGCTGAAGTCGATCGCTGCACGCGTATCGACCCTGAACCCTGACCCTGAACCCGGGACGCATGGCTGACATCGACAAGGACCAGGAACGAAACGAACAGGCGTCGCCCAAGCGACGCGAGGAAGCCCGAAGCAAGGGGCAGGTTGCCCAGAGCCGCGAGGCGGTCTCGGCGGTGATCCTGCTGTCCTGCACGATCCTGTTCTACTTCGGCGCCGGCGGCATGGTCGAGCGCCTGATGGACCTGACGCGCTGGACGCTGCGGGAGTGCGGCACGACGGCCGTCAGTCTCACCAACATCCACTCGTTGCTGTGGGGGTGGTCCTGGAAGCTCCTGCTGATCCTGGGGCCCGTGCTGCTCACCGTGGTGGCGGCCGGCCTGCTGGCCAATTACCTCCAGATCGGGTTCGTCTTTTCCACCGAGGCGCTGGCCCCGAAATTCGACAAGATCGATCCCCTCAAGGGCTTCCAGCGGCTCCTCACGCTTCGCTCGCTCGTGGAGCTGTTCAAGAGCATCCTGAAGATGACCGTGGTCGCCGCCGTCGTGTGGCACACCCTGAAGGATGAAATGCCGAAACTCATCCCGCTGATGGAGGAGTCGGTCTGGGGGATCCTCCTGTACACGGGGCGGGTCACCTTCAAGATCCTGATCACGACCTGCTGGATCCTCATCGTGCTGGCGATCCTCGACTACATGTACCAGCGCTGGGAGTACGAGAAGGGGCTGCGGATGTCCAAGCAGGAGGTGAAGGACGAGTACAAGCAGACCGAGGGGAACCCCGCCGTCAAGGGGAGGATCCGCCGCATTCAGCGCGAGGCCGCCCGCAGGCGGATGATGGCCGCCGTGCCCAAGGCCGACGTGGTCATCACGAACCCCACGCACCTGGCCGTGGCCGTCCGCTACGACCCGGAAAAGATGTACGCGCCCACCGTCGTGGCGAAGGGGGCGGGCTTCGTGGCGGAGAAGATCCGGGAGATCGCCGGGGCACACGGCGTGCCGGTCGTCGAGAACAAACCCGTGGCACAACTATTGTATAAAACGGTCGATGTGGATCGCGCGATCCCGGAGGACCTATACCGCGCGGTCGCCGAGATCCTGGCCTATGTCTACGGCCTCAAGGAAAAGGCCGTCTGACCCCTTTGGATGCTGCAACATAACGACAGGGTGCGCGATTCCAGGCGGATCCCGAATTCTTCGTTCCCTGGACCCTGAACCCTGTCCCCTGAACCCGGAAGGTACATGGCAGAAGCGGTGGAAAAAGCGGGGGCCGTCCCCCAGTGGGTGAAGAACCCGGCGACGCTGATGGGCGTCGGGGTCATCGCGATCCTCATGGTCATGGTGATCCCGCTGCCGCCGCTGGTCATCGACCTGCTGCTGTCGCTGAGCATCACGGCGTCGATCGTGATCCTGCTCATGTCGATGTTCGTCCTCAAGCCGCTCGATTTCTCCGTCTTCCCCTCCGTGCTGCTCACGGTGACGCTGTTCCGCCTGTCGCTCAACGTGGCCTCCTCGCGGCTCATCCTGCTGCACGGCAACGAGGGGACCGGGGCGGCGGGCCAGGTCATCAAGGCCTTCGGGACCTTCGTCGTCGGGGGCAACTACGTGGTGGGGCTCATCGTCTTCACCGTGCTCACCCTGATCAACTTCGTCGTGATCACCAAGGGCGCCACCCGCATCGCGGAGGTGGCGGCCCGGTTCACGCTCGACGCCATGCCGGGCAAGCAGATGAGCATCGACGCCGACCTCAACGCCGGGCTGATCTCCGAGGGCGAGGCGCGGCGCCGGCGCGGCGAGATCGAGCGGGAGGCCGACTTCTACGGCGCCATGGACGGCGCNAGCAAGTTCGTGCGCGGCGACGCGATCGCCGGGGTCGTGATCATCTTCATCAACGTCGTGGGCGGNCTNATCATCGGCGTGCTGCAGCAGGGCATGGACATCACCGANGCGGCCCGCAACTACACGCTCCTGACGATCGGCGACGGCCTGGTGACGCAGGTACCGGCCCTGATCGTCTCCACCGCCGCCGGCATGCTCGTGACGCGCTCCACCTCGTCGTCCAACCTCGGGCAGGACATCACGGAGCAGCTCTTCGTGCAGCCGAAGGCCATCGGAACGGCCGCCGCCATCCTCTTCATCTTCGCCCTGATCCCCGGGATGCCCAAGCTCTCCTTCCTGCTCATCGCGGCAGGAGCGGGCTTCCTGGCCTGGAGGCTGGTCCGGGGCGCGCCTGCCGCGCAGGAGGCCGCCGACGAGGAAGCGCCGCCGCCCGCGCCCATCGAGACGGTGGACCTGCTGCTCCCGCTGGACCTGCTGGAGATCGAGGTGGGCTACGGCCTCATCGGCTATGTCGACGTGGCCCAGGGCGGCGAGCTGCTGCAGCGCATCAAGGCGCTTCGCAGGCAGCTGGCCGTCGAGATGGGCTTCGTCATCCCGGCCATCCACATCCGGGACAACCTCCAGCTCAAGCCCAACCAGTATACCGTCATCCTGAAGGGCGTCGAGATCGCCCGCGGGGAGCTGATGCCCGGCCACTGGCTGGCGCTCACGTCGGACAAGACCCCCCGCATCAAGGGGATCGAGACGAAGGAGCCCGCCTTCGGGCTGCCCGCCGTGTGGATCACGGAGAGGGAGAAGGAAAGCGTCCAGGCGCGCGGCGTGGTCGTCGTGGACCCCGCCACGGTGTTGACGACGCACCTGACCGAGATCATCAAGGCCCACGCCGACGAGCTGCTGGGGCGCGAGGAGGTGCAGTCCCTGATCGACAACCTCGCGAAGACCCACCCCAGGGTGGTCGAGGAGCTGATCCCGAAGGTGGTCTCCGCCGGGACGCTCCACCGCGTGCTGCAGCGGCTGCTGCGCGAGCGGATCCCCATCCGGGACCTGCTGACGGTGCTGGAGACGCTGGCCGACTACGCGCCGATGACGAAAAACATCGACATCCTGACGGGCTACGTGCGGCAGGCCCTGTCGCGGACCATCACGAAGCAGTACCGGGATAGCGAGGGCGGCATCACCGTGGTCATGCTCTCGCCGGAGATCGAGGACAAGATCAGCCAGTCCGTCCAGCACACGGAATTCGAGTCGTTCCTCGCGGTCGACCCGAACTGGGTCCAGAAGGTCGTCCGCGGCGTCCAGAAGTTCGTCGGGGCCTTCGCATCGCGGGGGCTGCAGCCCATCGTGCTGTGTTCGCCGGGAGCCCGGATCCACTTCCGGAAAGTCCTGGAGAAATTCGTGCCGAACATCATCGTGCTCTCGCACAACGAGATCACGCACGACGTGAACATCAAATCCCTGGGGATCGTGGAGTAGGGCCGTGCAGATCAAGCGTTTCGAAGCCGCCAGCACGCAGGAAGCCTTGTTGAAGATCAAGAACGAGCTCGGGCCGGATGCCGTGGTGCTCTCGACGCGTAAGCTCCGCAGCGGGCGGGTCCCGCTGTTCGAGGTGACCGCCGCCGTAGACGAGCGGTCGGGTGCGCGGCCCGCCGCCGAAAAGCCCCCGGCGCCGCCCCGGCCGCCTGCCGCGGCGCCCCGCGACGGGGGCGAGGCGACGGCCGGCGCGCTGCGGCGCGACCTGGAGGAGATCAAGACGATGCTGGCCGAATCGGCCCTGCGGTCCTTCCCCTACGGGGAGTTCCTCGAGATGCGGGAGATGCTGGACACCTTCTTCGACGCCATGGGATTCCAGCGCAAGGAAAAGTTCCCCGGGGGCCTGCAGAAGATCTATCACCACCTCGTCTCCATCGGCGTCTCGCGACCGAAGGCCTTCCTGCTCGTGAGCACCCTGAACCGCAACCTCCCGCCCGGGAAGCTGCAGGACGAGGCGGCGCTCGGCCGCACGGCCGAGAAGCTCCTGTCCATGTCCATCGGCCTGTCCTACCGCGGTGCGGAGCGCAAGCGGATCTGCGCCTTCGTGGGGCCCACCGGGGCGGGCAAGACGACGACCCTGGCCAAGATCGCGGCCCGCGCGGCTCTCGAGGAGAAGAAGAAGGTGGGCCTCGTCACGACGGACACCTACCGGATCGCCGCGGCGGAGCAGCTCAAGACCTACGCGCGGATCATGCAGATCCCCATCGAGGTGGCCTCCGACAAGGCGGCCTTCCGCGTGGCCCTGGCGAAACTGTCGGATCGGGACCTCGTCCTCGTGGACACGCCCGGCAAGAACACGGCGGAACCCGGCTACATCGACAGGCTGCGGGACCTCTTCCAGCTCGACACCCCGGTGGAGGCCAGCCTGCTGCTGCCCCTGACGTCGAGCCAGGACAACCTGGCCGAGAACGTGGCGCGGTTCAAGCCCGTGGGCTACCAGTCGATCATCTTCACCAAGCTCGACGAGAGCCGTCATTTCGGCAGGATCTACAACGTCATCGACCAGGAGCGCAAACCCGTCTCCTGGGTCACCAACGGCCAGAACGTCCCCCAGGACATCGAAAAGATCGACCCGGGGCGCCTGGCGAGAATGATCATGACCAGCACGTTGCAGTGAGAACGAAGAGGGTAAGAGGGTAAGAGGGGTTTTCTGTCAGGGGCCGGAAGGCCGGCGGCGGAAGCGGGCAGGTCATCAAACGGAGGTGCTTTTCTCTTGGATCAGGCGTCCATGCTCAGGCGGATGAAAAAAACATCGGGATCCCGGGACGGCTCGATCGCACCCTCGACGGGGGGCGTGCCGGAGGAACGGGCGTCCCGGCGGCCCACGCGCGTGATCGCCGTCACGAGCGGCAAGGGCGGGGTGGGCAAGACCAACATCGCAGCGAACCTCGCCTACCATCTCTCCCGGATGGGGAAGAGGACGCTCGTCCTGGACGCGGACATGGGGCTCGCGAACATCGACGTGATCCTGGGCCTTGCGCCGAAGCACAACCTGTATCACGTCCTGCGGGGCGAGAGGGCCCTCTCCGACGTGATCGTCGAGGGCCCCGGCGGCATGAAAATCCTGCCGGCCACGTCGGGCATCCCGGAGATGGCGGAGCTGTCCCCGGGCGAAAAGCTCGCCCTGCTGGACGAGCTGGACGGGCTGGGCGGCGAACTGGACTTCATGCTCATCGACACGGCGGCGGGAATCGCGGGCAACGTGATCTACTTCAACGTGGCCGCCCGGGAGATCATCGTCGTGGCCACCCCGGAGCCCACCTCGATCACCGACGCCTACGCGCTGATCAAGATCCTCTACAGCCAGCACGGAGAGAAGCGCTTCATGCTCCTCGCCAACATGGTGAAGAACTCCAGCGAGGCCCGGGAGGTGTTCCTGAAAGTGAGCAACGCGACCTCGCATTTTCTGAATCTCTCCATCGAGAACCTCGGGTACGTCCTGGACGACACTCGGGTGAGTGACGCGGTGCGCCGCCAGAGGGCCCTGGCGGAGGTCTACCCTGACGCACGTGCGAGCAAGTGCCTCGAATCCGTCGCCCGGAAGCTCTGCAAGCGCCAGCCCGGGGCGGGCGAGTCGGGGAGCCTGAAATTCTTCTGGAAGTCCGTCGTCGAGAAAATGCACGGCCAAGGGGACACGTGAACAAGAAGGAACGGGACAAGCTGATTCTGAAATACGCCCCCCTCGTCAAGAGCATCGTGGACCGGATTGCCTGCAAGGTGCCCGGGCACGTGGCGGAGCGCGACGACCTCATCAACGTGGGGGTGATCGGCCTGATCTCCGCCCTGGAGAAATTCGACAAGGGCCGCAACGTCCAGTTCGAGACGTACGCGCGGTTCCGCATCCGGGGCGCCGTCCTCGACGAGCTGCGGGCGAGGGACTGGCAGCCGCGCTCGGCGCGCAACAAGGACGCCCGGATCGAGAAGGCGATGCTGGCCCTCCAGCAGCAGCTCGGCCGGCCCCCCGACGAGGCGGAGGTGGCCGAGTACATGGACCTGTCCCTCGAGGACTACTACCAGCTCCTCGACGAGGCCTCCGGCGTGTCGCTGCTTTCGAGCGAGGATTTGCCGCCCGACTACTGCGAGAAGTACGCGACCTACGACGTGCTCGAGAAAATGGACCAGGGCAGCCCCCTGTCGATCCTGGCCCGCGGCGAGGTGAAGAAGATCCTCAAGGATGCCATCGAGGCGCTCCCGGACAAGGAGAAGGTGGTGCTGTCGCTGTACTACTACGAGGAACTTACCATGAAGGAGATCGGCTGCGTCCTCAACCTCACCGAGTCGCGGGTCTGCCAGCTCCACTCCCAGGCCGTCCTGCGCCTTCGGGGCAGGGTGAGGGAGCTCCGGTAAACGGGCAAGGCCATGGCGCGGAGAGTCGAACTCGATCTGCTGGAAATCGACGGGGCGGCGCAAACCCCGAAGACGGAGACCGCCGGGGGCGGCGCCGAAGCGGGGCTTTCCCCGCCGGCAAGCTCGTCGCCGCTGTCCCGGCTGCCGGCATGGCTGCGGAAAATCCTCTCCCGGCTCCCGGCGGCTCCCGGCGGCCGGCCGGCGCTCCTGAACTGGAAGGTGATCGCCGCGGGCCTTGCGGCCGCCGTTTTCCTGTCGGGCGCCGTCGCCTCCTTCCTGGCCGTCCGGCACCAGGAAGCCGAGCGGGCCGCGGCCGGTGAACAGGCCCGGGCCGTCGCGGCCGTCCGGGCCGTCCGGGAGGCCGAGTTCCCCGGTTTCAGCATCGACATCAAGGACGCCGGGGGCCGTTACCGTTTTCTCCAGTGCGATGTGACGATCGAGTTCCACGAGGTCGTGGAACTCTCGGAGGACCGCAAGGTGGAGATCCGCAGGGCGATCTACCTGGCGGCAAAGAAGAAGGGCCCCGAGTGGATCGCAGGCCCCGACTCGGGCAGGAGGTTCAAGAACGACGTGCGGGAGCAACTGCGCGGCCTCCTGGGGGAAGGGGCCCTGAAGGACGTCTACGTGACGCGGTATGTGCTGATCTAGGAACAGGGTCCAGGGGACAAGAAGGGGACAGGGAGAGGAAAATGAAGAAGTCATGGATTGTTGCCTGTTCCGCGGTTGCCATCCTGCTCCTTGCCGGGGCGGCCGTCGCCCTCACGCCGGAGGAGGTCGTCAAGCTCAGGAAGGCGGGTGTCAGCGACGAGACCATCCGGCTCATGATCGAACAGGAATGTGCGGGCCGGCAGGCGAACCCGTCGGACCAGATCGGGGTCCGCGAGGTGAGGGATGCCGACGGCAAGGCGTCGGTCGTGCATTCGACGGGCGCCCCCACCGCGGGCACGCAGAGCGAGTCGGAACAGGAAAAGGTCGACAAGGCATGGAAAATGCTACAGAACCAAAATGTGATCATCGACGGCCGGAGGCGGTGAGCGCCCGCCGGGGCCGCGAAGGGCAAGAGTTTCCGGCCCCGCGGAATCCCTTGAGCTTTTCGATTCGATGGTTTAGTCTTTCCGGCGGGCCCGGGGCCCGTCGATAACCGGAGAAAGAGAACATGATCAAATCCAGGGACGTCAAGGAAACGAGGGAAGCAGACGTGTACCGGCTTCTGGAGAGGGAGTTCGAGGGCACGTTCATCGAGGAGCTGATCCCGGGGATCCTGCACAACTTCGCCAATCCCCTCAACGGGATCATCGGCCGCACGCGGCTGCTCCAGAGACGGCTCGAGGAAGCCATCCGCAAGACCCGGGAGGTCTACCCGGACGCGGAGAGCACCCTGGGGGAGGATCACGCAAGGCTCCTGAAGGACATCGAACTCATCACCCACGAGTCGGACCGGCTCTTCGACCTCTTCAAGCACGTCTCGGGGAAGTTTTACGCCATCGGCGACCGCAACCTCCAGCAGGTGAACCTCTCGGAGCTCGTGGAGAACGAGATCCGGTTCTTCGACTTCTACCTGGACTTCAAGCACAACGTGAAGAAGATCATGGACCTCGACGGGGACCTGCACGACGTGGCCGGCTCCCCCGCCGATTACTCCATGTTCATCTCCACCTGGGTGCGCTACGCCATGGAGTCCATGGCCGAGAGCCCCGTGAAGGAGTTCTTTGTGTCCACGACCCGCCGCAACGGCCGGGTCGCCCTCAAGTTCCAGGACACGGGTCGCCCCATGCCGCCCGAGCTGAAGGAGGCGATCCTGAAGGGCCGACCAGGCCCGGACGTCAAGGACGAAAGGGCCTCGAGGCTCCTGCTGGCCGTCTCCCTGTTGCGCAAGTACGACGTGCAGTTCGACATCGCGCACGAGGCGGGCATCAACATCTTCTCGCTGGAGATCCCCTGCCAGTCGGCCGGGATGCGAAGGAAGGCGGCGAGGAGGTAAGGCGCGGCGGAATTAAAGATTCCGTCCCGATCCGTCGATTGCATGAACAGGGACGCCGGGAATCTCTTCCCGGTGCGCCGAGGGTCCGCAAGGGCCGCTTCCCGCGGGACACCCGCAGGGAAGGGGAGATCCGGTCATGCTGAGGGCGGTCGATGTGCAGCAGATCCTGCTGCAGACCACGTCGGTGGAGCGAATCCAGCAGACGCAGCAGCAGCAGTCCGACCTGCAGCAGCGCTACGTGGCCGTGCACAACAGCGAGGAGAAGAAGCTGCTCAAAGAGAAGGTGAAGGAATCGGACGAGACGGAAAAGGCCCGGATCCAGCGCGAGGAGGAACGGGAGCGGAAGCGCGGAGCGGCCCGGGAGCTCAGGCGGGCGGACGGAAAACCCCACCTTCCCCCCGGGGAGGATGATCCCCCCGAGGACGGCCAGGGAGGCCGGATCAACATCCGGGTCTGATCAAAGAGGAAGCTTTGAAGGGTGGAGATTGAGAATGTAGGATCCGCCCGAAGCAGTGCGTACACCCCCCGTTCTCCCGACTTCCCTGCTTCCGAGTTTCGGACGTTCGTCATCGAGTCGACGTGAGGCCGTCGCGACGGGAACCAGGCCATGGGCATCATGGACATCGAGCCGAGAGTCTTTTTCGCCATCCAGGTACTGGCCGACGTGGTGCTCTGCGTGGCCGTCGTCTTCATCCTCGGGAGAGTCAACCGCGAGCTGAAACGGAAGTCGACGGGGATTGACCCCGCGAGCCTTGCGGAACTCAAGCGGGTGATCGACGATTCCCAGAGAGCGACGACGTCGCTGCTCGGGGCCATGGAGGAAAGCAAGAAGGCCCTCCGGGACATCTCCCGCTCCATCGACGAGAAGGAGGCCCGCCTCCGCGATCTCATGGAGACGGCATCCGCCCGGATCGATGAACTCGACGAAGCCGATGCCGGCGCGAAGGGTGCCCGCCGGGAAGACGGCAACGAAGATGTGATCCGGCTTGCCGGGCAGGGCTTCACCCCCGCGGAGATAGCGGGCACCCTCGGGCTCACCGAGGGGGAGATCCGTCTCATCCTGGACCTGGCCCGCCGCCGGGTTGAAAGCCGCTGATGCCGCCCGCCGTCCGTTTCCCCCCCGCGACCGTCCCTCCCTCCGCAGAGACGATGCAAATCCGTCTGAGCCGTCCCCCTCCGGGGATTTCTCCGGGACAGACCCTCGAGATCCGCGTGCTGGAGAGGATTCCCGACGGACGGTTCCTCATCGACGCCGGCTCCGCCCGCCTGACCGCGGAGACGCAGCACGCGCTGCAGCCCGGGCAGACCCTGGAGATGAGGGTGGAGAGCCTCCGCCCGCGGGTCGTGCTCTCCGTCCTTCCTTCACCGGCGGAGCGGCTCGTCGCGGAGCACCTTCGGGGCTTCCGGTCGAACCCCGCCGCGCTGGCTCGAGCCCTGGCCGATCTTGCCGGGGTTCCCGGCCGCGCCGGCGCCGGCGACCTCCCGGCGGCCGAGGGGCGCGATTCCCTGGCCGCCGTCCTCGAGGCGCTCCGGGCGGCCCTGCCGGGCCGCGAGCGGATTGCCCAGGGGCTTTCGCTGCCGGACTTCGCCCGGGCGCTCGGCCTGTTCACGGAACGCGATCTGAAGAAGGTTCTGGACGGACCCGGCGAAAAACGGCTCTCCCCGACCGTGAACCTGAAGTCCTGCCTGATGCGGGTCATCCGGGAGACCGCGCCCGAGAGCGTCGGGATCATCCGCGAATGGGCCCCGGCCCTGGAGAAGGCCGTGCGTGCGATCGAAACCCTCCAGGTCCTCAACGTTCACCTGCAGGAAAACGAAGGCAGGCTCTTTCTCCAGGTTCCCCTGCTGTTCGCCGGTCTCGCGGGGAAGGCGGACATCCTCATCCGCAGGGAGGGAAAGGGCCCCGGGACGGATTGCCGCAGTGGGACCTTTCGGGTGCTCCTTGCCCTCGACATGGACGCCCTGGGCGATGTGACGGCGCAGGCGCACTTCAGCGGCAACACGGTGACATGCAGCGTGCACTGCGAAAGGGAGGAGACGGCGGCCTTCGTCTCCGGACTGCTCCCTTCGCTGGAGGCCGGTCTGACCCGGGCCGGGTACCGGGTGGGAAGCCTGGGTGCCCACGCGGACAGGCGGGTCCGGGAAACGATGGAAGCGCGTCTGCGGGAGGACATCTGCGGGGACGGACCGGCGCTGAGCGTGTTCGCATAGGAAAAGGCGTGAGGCGCAGGGCAAAAGGCGAAAGGCACATGAGGAAAAAGGCACCCTCGATGAGGGAGACGAAGCAGGAGAGCCGGAAGAGGGCGGCGGCGATCCGCTACGATGCCGAACGGGACGAAGCCCCGCGCCTCACGGCAAAGGGCGGCGGGCACGTGGCCGAGAGGATCATCGAACTGGCCCGCCGCCACGACATCCCCGTGCGCGAGGACAAGGCTCTCGTCGAGGTCCTGAGCCGGCTGGACATCGACCGGCAGATCCCGCCCGAGCTATACCGGGCCGTGGCGGAGATCCTCGCCTTCGTCTACTCGGCCAACGAGCAGTACCGGGCAAAACAGGGTCCGAAACAAAGGGAACCGGGTACAGGGAAAGACGGTCCTATAAATCACGTCGTTGGAAGTCAGTCAACCACCATCCCATCAATCTGATTTTCTCCCGGTAAGGAAAAGAAGGGGAAACCATTCCAGAGAGGCAATATTTTCCCTCTCAGCCCAAAATTTCCCGCCCCTGTTCGCAAACACCGGGTCTTCATCTGTTCGGACCGCGGATCCGGCGAAGCCCGTTTCCGTACTAAATCACATAAATTCCATTGGTTGTCTTTTCTTGTCCCTCTCCTCCCTGATGCCTTGAGCCCAACGCCTCATGCCTGTCTCTGATGGCACAACCGTTGCCTTCTATGGGGTCGACACCACGAGGAGCGGAAACGATTGCCATGATGTACGGCGTGAACACGGCGGTCAGCGCGGCCGTCAAGAAGCTTTCCCAGCACGACTACGTGACCCACAACCTGGCCAATGCCAACACGCCGGGGTACAAGGCCGAGCGCCTCATCTTCGTGCGCAGGCCCGAAACGGATCCCATGGCCGAGGACAGCTTCAGCCACGACCCCGTCGTCCTCATCGACCACTCGCCGGGAACCCTGCAGAAGACCGGCAACCCTCTCGACGTGGCCATCCAGGGCGAAGGCTACTTCGTCATCGAGACGAAGGACGGCGAGCGCTACACGCGCAACGGCAGCTTCACCCTCAACCAGAACGGCGAGCTCATCACCCTGTCCGGCGACGCCGTGCTGGGTGAGGGCGGCCGGATCACGATTTCCGGAAAGAAGATCGAAATCTCCAACACGGGGGCCGTCAGCGCCGACGGCAGCGAGGTGGGCAGGCTCAAGATCGTCGATTTCAAGAAGAGAGATGCGCTCGTGAAGCGGGGGGCGGGCCTTTTCGAGGCCTCCGCCAAGGCCGAGCAGGCCGCGCTGGAAAACCCGGAGGTCCGCGCGGGCTACCTCGAGACCTCCAACGTCCAGGCCGTGAAGGAGATGATCGAGATGATCGACATCCAGCGCTCCTTCGAGGCCTACCTGAAGATCATGCAGACGATGAGCGAGCAGGACCGCCTGGCCACGAGCCGGCTCGCGAAACTGGCGTAAGCACAGGCATCAGGCAACGGGTGAGATGAATTTGTCGAGCCTCATGTGCCTTGAGCCCCTGGCCTTGAGCCCACAGCCAAATCCGGAGGATTCAAGATGATCAGATCATTGTACACGGCGGCAACGGGCATGCTGGCCCAGCAGATCAACCAGGACGTCGTCGCCAACAACCTGGCCAACGTCCAGACGCCCGGCTTCAAGAGCTCCCGGGCCGAGTTCCAGGACCTCATGTACCAGGTCAGCCGGCAGGCCGGCGTGGGCACCACGTCCGGCACGGCCCTGCCCCTGGGCATGGAAGTGGGCCTGGGCTCGAAGCTCACGTCGATCCAGAAGACCTTCACCCAGGGCGACTACCAGCAGACGGGCAACCGTTTCGACTGGGCCATCGAGGGAGACGGGTTCTTCCAGGTCGACGACGGCAACGGCAAGACCCTCTACACCCGGGCGGGCAGCTGGAAGATCAGCAAGGACCTCTACCTCGTGAATTCCGAGGGCCTCAAGCTCACGCCCGAGGTCACCGTGCCCGCGGGGACGGTCACCTTCACCATCGATGCGGGCGGCACCTGGACGGCCAAGGACAAGGCCGGCACGACCCTCTCGACGGGACGCCTGGAGCTGGCCAAGTTCGCCAACCCGGCGGGCCTCACGAACCTGGGCCGCAACCTCTACGCGAGGACCGACGGCTCCGGCGACCCCGTGACGGGGAACCCCGACACCGAGGGCTTCGGGACCATCTCCCAGACCTTCCTGGAGATGTCCAACGTCAACGTCGTCGATGAGATGGTCCAGATGATCGTCGGCCAGCGCGCCTACGAGATCAACTCCAAGGCCATCCAGACGGCGGACAACATGCTGCAGCTGGTCAACAACCTCAAGAGGTAAGACGCGATGAAACGCCCCACCGCCCTGTCCCGGATCGCCGTGCTCCTGATCGCCCTGGCCTGCCTGTGCGCGTCCGCCCCCGCCTGCGGGGCGGCGGCCGTCGGGGAACAGGCGATCAAGGATGCCGTCAGGAAGCACGTCGAGGACAACGCGCCCTGGCCCGGGGACCGGGTGCGCGTCGAGTTCTTCGGTCCGATGCCCGAGGTGACCCTCCCCGAGGGGCGCCCGAATGTCCAGGTCCGCAGCCGCGCCGGCGAGAACTACATCGGGCGCACGGCGTTCACCGTGCGCTTCTTACGGGGCGACACCGTCGTGCGCGAGGAAGCGGTCCGCGTGCGGATCGAGGTCCTCACCGACGTCGTCGTCGCCGCCCGCGGGATCATGCGCGACGCGGTGCTCGGCCCCGAGGACGTGACCGTGACGCGCAAGTGGATGGACGCGGCCCCCGCGGGTGTCCTGGCCGATGCGGCGGAGGCCGTGGGGAAGAAGGCCCTCATGCGGCTCAACGCGGGCACGGAGATCAAGAGCCAGATGCTGCGGTCGGCGCCCGTCGTGAAGAAGGGCGAGGTCGTCCGCATCGTTCTCGAGAGCGGCCCCATGGTCATCTCGGCCGTCGGGCTGTGCCAGGAGGACGGGGGAAAGGGCGACCTCGTACGGGTGCAGAACGTGTCCTCCAGGAAGATCATCTTTGCCCGGGTGATGGGCGCGTCCCTCGTGCGCGTGGACTTTTGAGAAAGGGAACGTCATGCTCATGAAACTCTTCAGGAACGCTCTGCTGCCGATCCTGCTGCTTTCGCTCACGGGCTGCCTGGCCACGAGCTACGATGCGGCGATGAACCGCGAGCCCGTCGTGATTCCGCCGCCCGCGCCGGAAGTCAGACCGAAGCCTTCCCCCGGTTCCATCTGGGCGGGGGCGACCTCCAACAACCTCTTATTCACCGACCGCAAGGCCCGCAACGTCGGCGACATCGTCACCATCGTCGTCGACGAGAAGGCCGAGGGCGAGAACAACGCCAACACGGATACAAAGCGACAGACGTCGACCACAGCCGGGATCACCGGGTTCGTCCAGAGCAGCCCCGACAAGCGCTTCGTCTCCGGTTACTCCCTGGGCGGCTCATCGGACAACTCCCTGAAGGGCGAGGGCAAGACCAACCGCGACGGCAGCCTCAAGGGCCGCATCAGCGCCCGCGTCGTCCGGGTCCTGCCCAACGGCAACCTCGTCATCGAGGGGCGGCGCATGCTCACGGTCAACGCCGAGGACCAGTTCATGGTGATCACCGGGATCATCCGTCCCGACGACGTCACGACGGACAACCTCGTCTACTCGCAGTACATCGCCGATGCGCGGATCGTCTACGCGGGCAAGGGCGTGGTGGACGACAAGATGCGGCCCGGCTGGCTCACGCGGGTTGTCGACTGGGTGTGGCCGTTCTAAAAACAGGCATAGGGCGTAAGGCTTCCACAGGCCGTAAGCCCTCAGCCGGCCGCCACGTACGTAACGGCAAAGAAATTGCAGGGTTGAGAACATTGACGGTGGGGATGAAGATGAACCTGAATCGCATGCGCAAACGGATCTTGACTGGGGTCGTGCTCGTTGCGGCGGCCTGCCTGTGCCTGCCCGTTTCGGCCGGGGCGGCGCGGATCAAGGACATCGCCTCGATCGGCGGCATCCGGGACAACCAGCTCGTCGGCTACGGCCTCGTCGTGGGCCTCATGAACACCGGCGACAGCGTCAAGAACGGGTTCACGAAGGAGACCCTCTCCAACCTGCTCGCCCGGCAGGGCCTCGCCATGCGCGACAAGGACCTCAAGTCCAACAACATCGCGGCCGTGATGGTCACCGCCGTCCTTCCGCCCTTCGCCAAGGCCGGCTCCAAGCTCGACGTCATGGTCTCCTCCGTCGGGGACGCCAAGAGCCTCCTGGGGGGCACGCTCCTCATGACCCCCCTGCGGGGCGCCGACAGCGAGGTCTACGCCGTGGCCCAGGGCGCCGTGACGATCGGGGGCTTCGTGGCCGGGGCCAATTCGGGCTCGGGCAGCGCGGCCGGGAAGAACCACACGACCGTCGGCTACATCACCAACGGGGCTCTCATCGAGAGGGAGCTCCAGTACGACTTCGCGAAGACCCGCCAGCTCACGGTGAACCTCTACCAGCCCGATTTCACGACGCTGACCCGGCTGGCCGGCACGGTGAATTCCCGGATCGGAGACGTGGACGTGAAGCTCGTCGATTCGGGCTCCGCCGTGATCACGGTGAAGAATTCCTACACGGGAAACATCGTCAGCCTGCTGTCGGCCATCGAGAACCTCGACGTCTCCGTGGACACCCCGGCCGTCGTCGTCCTCAACGAGAAGACGGGGACCGTCGTCATGGGGGAAAACGTGCGGATCTCGACGATCGCCGTGGCCCACGGGAACCTGAGCTTCCAGATCCGCGAGGAGTTCAACGTCTCCCAGCCCCTGCCCTATGCCCCCCGCGGCACGGGCGGCGCCGTCGACGCGGGCCGGGGCGTCACCATGGGACCCGGCGGCCAGACCGTCGTGACCCCGAGCAGCCAGGTCAGCGTGTCGGAGGAAAAGAGATCCCTCACCGTGGTCCCCCGGGGGGTCACCATCCAGGACGTGGTCCGGGGACTCAACGCCATGGGCGTCACCCCCAGGGACCTCATACAGATCCTGCAGACCATCAAGGCCGCGGGTTCCCTGCAGGCCGACCTGAAAGTGATGTAGGAGCGACGACATGGAGGAAATCCGGCACATCCCGCCCCTTGCGACCCAGAACCTGGCCCGGATGTCGGCCCGGGCCGACGCCGCCTCGCCCGAGGAGGCGGAAAAGGACCGGAAACTGAGGAAGTCCTGCGCCGATTTCGAAGCGCTGTTCATCAGTTACATATTCCAGACCATGCGCAGGACCGTCCCCGAGAGCACCCTAGCGGCCAGGATGCCGGGGAAGGACACCTACACGATGATCATGGACCACAAGCTCTCCGAGGACCTGGCCCGCCGCGGCGGGATCGGGCTGCAGAAGGTCCTCTACGAGCAGCTCAGGCAGAAGCCCCTTGGGGCCCCGACACCGGAGGAGGTCACGGGGGCGGAGCCGGGGGCCGCCGCGAAAAAAACGCTAAAGACGGACTAGGGTTTTGCCGATCAGTGTGTTAAGATTCCCGCAGAGGAGTACGAAATGAAGATTTCCAAAGTGGACGACGTCACCCTCCAGATGATCCAGCAGTACCAGAAGGCCGACAGGGTCGAGGACCGCTCGCAGGAGAAACCGGAGAAGGCCGGCGCCGCCAATCTCGTACCCGAGGAAAAGGTGAATCTTTCCACCACGGCAAAAGACGTTCAGACCCTGAGGAACGCCGTCTCGAGCCTGCCCGACGTCCGGGAGGACAAGGTGCAGGCCCTGCGCGAGCAGATCGAGAAGGGGACCTACAAGGTCGATGCGGAGAAGGTTGCCGAGAAGATGGTGGGAGAGTCGCTGCTCGACGTCCTTTCCTGAGGGAATCGGACTGATTCCCCCCGAACCATCCCAGGGATCCAGACCTGTCCGCAGCCCAAGCCGTCCTGAGGAACCGAGGGAAGGGCGGGGCGCCGGAAACGGCCCCCGCCGGATTCCCGCGACGCCGGATCGCCCGATGACCGGCGATCTTCCGGAGGACAGGTGCGCCATGCTGAATCCCGACCTGCAGATGATCCACGAAACGGAAGGGAGGGCCGATCTGGATTCCCTCCTGGGCTCCCTGCTGTCCGTTCTCCGCAAGGAGATCGAGATCTACGGAGAACTCGCCGAGGCCGTCGCCCTCGAGGCGGACATGCTCCGGAAGCCCTCCCTGGAGAGTCTCCACGAGAGCAATGCCCGGAAGGAGACGTGCATCCTCAAGACCCGGCTCCTGGAGGAGGTGCGGGCGAAGACCGTCGGCCGGATCGCCGCAGCCCTGGGGCTCGACGAAAGGGGCCTGAAGCTCCAGGCGATCCTGCCGCACGCGCAGGGCGACCTGGGCCGCGGCCTCCGGGACTGCCACCGGGAGCTCCGCTCGCTCGCCGACCGGATCCACGAGGGCAATCTCCGCAACCGGGGCCTGCTGGATGCGTCGCTCGAGGGGGTCCGCGCCGGCACCGAGTTCCTCGGCAACCTCCTCGGCGGCGGGGCGACGTACCTCGACTCGGGGGCCCTGAAGCACAACGGCCTGAGCGGACGAATCTGCTCGGAGAGGGGGTGATCCCATGTCCGGCATCTACCAGATCCTCAACACGGCCAAGGAAGGCCTCCGGGCGGCCCAGGTCGGCATGGCGGTGACGGGCTCGAACGTCACCAACGCGCACACGCCCGGCTACGTCCGGCAGCGGGCCGTCATGGCCGCGACCAGCCCCGGCGAGGCCGCCGGGAACGACATCCAGACCGGCGTGGAGGTCACCACGATCGAGCGGCTCTACAACCGCTTCATCGAGGTCCAGATGGTCGAGCAGTCCTCCCAGGTCGGCGAGGCCTCGATCCGCAAGGAGACCCTGGACCGCATCGAGACGATCTTCAACGAGACCGACGGGGGCGGCCTCAGCGAGCTGATGAACCGTTTCTGGCAGGCCTGGGAAGACCTCTCGGCAAACCCCACGGGGCAGGTGGAACGGACGGCCCTGGCCAATGCCGCGGACAACCTGGCCGCGATGTTCCGCGAATACGCGGGCGAGCTTACCGCCATCCGGGGCGACCTCAACACGCAGGTCGGGGCCGCGGTGGACGAGCTCAACGGCTACCTGTCCGACATCTCCACCCTCAACGGGAAGATCGTCGAAGGCCTGAGCGGCGGCGTGAACGTCAACAACCTCCTGGACCAGCGCTCGGCGCTGCTCAAGAAAACGGCCGGTCTCATCGATATCCAGTACGTCGAGGAAACGGGCGGGGCCGTCAACGTCCTGACCTCCGACGGCCGCTCCCTCGTCCAGGGGATCGCCTCCTGGCAGCTCGGCGTCCAGGTCCGGAGCGACGGCTTCTACGACGTCGTCTACGCCGATGCCCCGGCGGCGCCCATCAACGGCGCGATCGGCGGGGGGAGGCTGGCGGGGCTCATCGACATGCGCGACACCACCGCGAAGGGCTACCTGGACGATCTCGACGGTCTTGCCGGGGCGCTGATCTCCGCCGTGAATGCCCGGCATGCCTCCGGGTACGACCGCTACGGGAACGCGGGGGGAACCTTTTTCGAGCCCCTCGGCGCCACGGGGGCCCGGGACATGCAGGTCTCGTCGGCCGTCCTGAGCGACCCGAACCGGATCGCCGCGTCGGCGACCGTGAATGCCGGCGGCGACAACGCCCGGGCGATCGCCGCCGTGCGCGACGAGATCCTCATGGGCGGCGCGGCCACCCTCGGCGAGTTCTATGCCTCCCTGGTGGGACGGGTCGGCCAGGATGTCACCCAGGCCGCGAGAAGGGAGGCGCACGAGACGGGCGTCATGACCCAGATGACCAACGCCTGGGAGCAGACCTCGGGCGTCTCCATCGACGAGGAAATGATGAACCTCATCAAGTACCAGATGAGCTACCAGGCGGCGGCCAGGCTCGCCATGGCCGCGGACGAGATCCTCCGGTCGCTTTTGGAGATGACGTAAGGGGCCGTTGGGCAGAGAGGTGCGCGGATGCGAATCACGGAGAACATGCGGTACGGGTCGCTCATCGCCGGCCTGGGGCGGGCGCAGGGCAATTACAGCTCGCTCATGGAGCAGATGGCGTCCCAGAAGAAGATCAACCGGCCCTCGGACGACCCCGTGGGGACGACGCGCGTGCTCGATTTCCGGGGCGTGCGCGACACCATCGCCCAGTACGGGCGCAACATCGAAAACGCCGACGCGTGGCTGCAGTTGAGCGAAACGAAGCTGGAAAACATCAGCGACCTCATCGGCAAGGCCCGCGAGGCGGGGATCAACGACCAGTCCTCGCAGACCCGGCAGGTCCTCGCCCAGAACGTGGGGTCGCTCCTGGAGGAGATCCTTGCACTGGCCAATTCGAAGTTCGGCGAGCGTTACCTCTTCGCGGGCTCCCGGACGGATCGGGCCCCCTTCGAGCGGATCATCCTGCCCGTGGCCCATTCCGCCAACGGCTTCGACGGCTCCGTATTCTCGGGCGGGACCTACACGGGTGCGGCGGAGAAGACCTACACCGTGCGGATCGCCTCCGGCGGGGCGCTCGGCGCGGCGACCTGCGAGGTGTCCGACGACGGCGGGGCCACCTGGAGCGCCGCGGCTACCGTCCCCGCATCGGGGATCGTGAGCCTCGGCGACGGGCTGACGGTCCGCTTCGGCGACGACGGCACGACGAACCTCACGGCGGGCGATCTCTTTTACGTAAACGCCTACGCGGGCGGCAGGACCACGGATGCCCGCGTCGAAGCGCCGCAGGCCGCGTCGAACAACGCCTTCGCGGGCACCGTGGCGCTCGACGCTTCGAGCGGCCCCTACGGCGGCGACCGGAACCGCACCTACGCCGTACAGTTCGTCAACGGCGGCGGCGCCGTCGGCGAGGCCGATTACCGCGTCTCCACGGACGGAGGCCGGACCTGGGGAGCCGTGCAGACGGCCTCCTGGGGCAGCACGATCACCGTGGACGACACCCCGGGCCGCGAACTCGTGCTCTCCTTTGCGGCCTCGGGGCCCTCGGACGGGTTTGCGGAGAACGATCTCTTCACCGTGAACGCCTACGCCCCCGGGGTCTACAGCGGCAACGGCGAGGATCTCTCCGTCGCCACGGGCCGCGGCAGCCGCATGGTCTACAACGTCACCGGGGAGGAGGCCTTCACGGACCGGGGCCGAGGCGGCGTGGACCTCTTCGCCGTGCTCGAGTCCCTGAAGACGGCCCTGGAGCAGGGGGACCGCGAGGGCGTCATCGCCCAGGTCGACCGCCTCACCGCCGCCCAGAACACGATCCGGCAGTACGTGGCCGAAAGCGGGGCACGGCGCAGCAGCCTCGACATCACCCGGGCGAACTACCAGGTCCTCGACGACAAGGTCGCCGGCCTCATGTCCGCGACGGAGGACGTCGACCTCGAGCGGCTCATCGTGGAGTTCAAGATGAAGGAGACGGCCCTGCAGGCCTCCTACGCCATGTCCGTGCAGATCGGGAAGATGTCGATCCTGAACTACCTGTGATGAAGGCACTCAAGTTTTTTGGGGGAGGGTCCGATATGTACCGGTGAAAGGGCAGCGAAATCCGGAAAGGAGGTGGAGTACGACAGCGGCTTCGGACCCGCACCGGGGGTTTCAATCCCACCGAAATCCCGACGCTCTTTCGGACCCGCCGGCAAGAATGCCGGCCACAAACCCCAGAAAAGGAGACTTGATTCATGGCTATCAGTGACATCTCTTTGACCTCCGGAATGAGGTCCAACCTCGTCAGCCTCCAGGGCACCGTCGATCTCCTCAACCGCACCCAGGAACGCCTCGCCACGGGCAAGCGGGTGAACAGCCCGCTGGACAACGCGACCAACTACTTCGTGGCCAAGTCCCACATGGACCGCGCCTCCGACCTGAGCGTCCGCAAGGACGGCATGGGCGAGGCCATCCAGACGGTCAAGGCGGCCAACGAGGGGATCAAGGCCATCACGGACCTGATCGCGAGCGCCAAGGGTATCGCCCAGTCCGCCCTCTCGGCGGGGACGGCGGAGCGATCCGTCCTGGCGGCACAGTACGACCAGATCCTGACGCAGATCGACCAGTTGGCATCGGACTCCGGTTACAAGGGGACCAACCTCCTGGATTCGGGCGACCTCACGGTTCAGTTCAATGAGGATGGAAGCAACTCGCTGACCATCTCCGGCTTCGACGCGTCGACCGCCACGACCGGCCTGGGTATCGATGCGGCCGTCGGCAACTGGGCGGATGTAAGCGACATCAGCGGCACGGGCGGCGCCATTGCGGACCTCGATGCCGCGCTGAACACCCTGCGGGCGCAGGCCAAGAACCTGTCGTCGAACCTCAACATCATCACCACGCGAAGCACGTTCACGCAGGGGATGATCAACGTCCTCACGGAGGGCTCCACCAACCTCACGGCGGCCGATACGAACGAGGAGGGAGCCAACATGCTCATGCTCCAGGTCCGGCAGTCCCTGGGCACGACGGCCCTCAGCCTCTCGGCCCAGGCGGCGCAGTCGGTCCTGAGGTTGTTTTAGCAGCGGGGACCTGAGCGGGAGCGCCTATCTCCCCTCGAGCCAGGCCCCCATGCAGGCTTGAACTCTCGCATAGGCGCAGCATGAGGAGGGGCCTCGCGCCCCTCCCCATGCCTGCCTTGCAGGAGGGAGCGTCATGGAAGGAATACGAACAGCCATCGACCGGGCGCTGATCGCCGCCGAACAGGCCAAGTCGTCCATGGACGCCGCGACCAAGCGGATCGCGACCGGCAAGAAGATCAACGCCGCGTCCGACGACCCGGTCCGGTGGGCGTCCACGCAGAAGGCGCGGTCGGTCGACGGGCATCTCCAGGCCGTCAACTCCGGCCTCGAGTCCGCCGCGATCGGCATCCGGGGCGCCGACCAGGCCATGGCGGCCATCGAGGAGCACCTCGACCAGATGATCGAGATCGTCAAGCTCTTCCCCCCGTACCCCGAGGGGGACAATGCGGAGGAACGGATCCGGATGCTTCGGAGCTTCAACGGGATCCGGCGGCTCATCGACCAGCTGACCGTCCCGCCGCAGGACGACCTGGGGCAGGCGATCATGGCCGATCCCGCGTCGAACGACGTGCCGGACTCGTGGCCGGTCATCGTCAACGAGCAGGGGGACGTCAGGACGATCCGGCGTCAGGAGGTCCACACGGGGCCGACGGGGCTCGACATCCCCGAGATCACCGAGGCGGACCTGACCGAGGACGGTCAGGCCGGCGGTCCCCTGAGCCGGCAGAAGCTCGACGACATCGCGTCCCATCTGGAAAACGCCAGGGCCGTTCTGCGGCAGCGCAGGGACGCCCTCGGCAGCGACGCGGCCGCCATCGCCCGGGCGAAGGCGTCCAACGCGGAGGCCGCCGCATTCCACAAAGCCTATGCCGAAACGTTGGAGGCCGCCGACATCAACGAGACGGCCGCGCAGGTAACGAGCATCCAACTCAAGCAGTCTCTGGCCCTCGAGTCGCTGGGGAGCATCACGTCCATGCGCTCGGAGCTGGTGGCGCTGCTGAAGTGATCCCATGGCCCTGAGAATCGAGCTGAAGCCGCGGGAGCGGTTCATCCTGGGGGGGGCCGTCGTCCGGAACGGGGACGCGCGGTCGGAATGGGTCCTCGAGAACAACGTCCCGATCCTCCGGGGGAAGAACATCATGAGCCTCGAGGAGGCCGACACCCCGTGCAAGCGGATGTACTTCCTGATCCAGCTCATGTACGTGGAGGGCGGCAACCTCGAGGGGCACCAGGACACCTACTGGGCCCTCGTCCGCGATATCGTCGGGGCTGCTCCCAGCCTGCTCGATCTCATCGATGCCGTCAATGAGCAAATCGTGGGGGGGCGCTACTACGAGGCCCTCAAGCTGACCCGGAAACTCATCAACGAAGAGGAGAGGTTGATCCGTCATGCAGACGCAGGTTCAGGCCTATCAGAACACCCATAAGATGGTCATGTCGGACCGCGAGGTGGAAGCGGCGGTCCTCACGAAGGCGGCCCTCATGCTCCGCGACTGCCAGGAGAACTGGACCCGCGGGGGCAGCAACGGCATGCTCACCGAGGCGCTCCGCTACAACCAGCTCGTGTGGAGCATCTTCCAGGGGGAGATCACGAGGAAGGATCACCCGATGCCCGTGGACCTGCGTCAGAAGATCCTGACCCTGAGCCGGTTCATCGACCGGCGCATCTTCGAGGTCATGGCCTACCCCGATCCGGCCAAGCTCGATGCCGTCATCAACATCAATCTCAACCTGGCCGCCGGCCTGCGGGGGTCCCCCGCGGGAGACGTGGATGACTGAGGACGAAAACCCACAGCGAGTATAAAAACAGGGGCATCCGAGCGGTCGGACGCCCCTTCTTTTTGGCTTCAACGCGGTGGCGGGTTGCACCATTCCCGGCCTTCGGCGCGAGACGCGGCGGAGGTTCGATCAGAGCAGTCGCGATTCGCCCCGACGGTATCGGTCGCATGCGGTTTGGACCGGCGGGATTTCGGCCTCCACGGCCGACATGACCTGCGCCACGTCCCCGGGGCCGTTCTCTAGGCCGCGGGTTCTCAGCTCGTCCTCCCAAAGACGGCGTGCCGTCTCGAGAAGGGTTTCGGCCTCGTCCGTGCGGCCGGATGCCCGAAGCCGCGATGCGTAAACCTGGAAGAACGCGGCCGGATTGATATCCTGCGCCGAAAGAGCACGGATTCGCGCCTCAGCCTTTTCGGATTTGCCTGTGACCAGGCAGGCGGCGCAGAAAAGAGCCGCTGCCGGTGGGTAATCTCCTGTCCGTGCAAGGAGGGTTTCAAGCCGCCCCGCAGCCTCTTCGAGACGGCCCTCGTAGAATTCGGCCATGGCCAGGTTCAGCGAGGCCTCCTTGAGGCCCGGGTCGAGCGCAAGGGCCCTGGCGCAGGCGTCGGCGGCTGAGCCGTACCGGCCCGTTTCCAGGAATGCATGCCCCAGATTCAGGTGAGCCAGGGGCAGATCCTCCGTCGAGCCGAGAGACAGGTAGCGCTCCCACAGGTCGATCGCCTCGTCGAAGCGGCGGAGCCGCCCGGCCTGGACGGCCAGCTCGTAGAGCGCCCGGGGGTCTCCGGCCTCTGCGAGTTTCTTATGTCCCAGACGGTAGTACATCTCGCCCTTGCTCCTGCCGGCCAGGGGACCGTAGTGATGGACGGTCACGTCGCAGGGAACCCAGCGGAACCCGTGACGCGTCAGGGCCGGCTCGATCATCTCGTGGACGGCCCCCGCATAGCGGATGCGGGGGTCGTTGCGGAAGAGCCGGACCTTCGTGCTCGGATACCACCCGGGACCTTCCTCCTCGGCGGCATAGCGGCCGTCGTTTCGTGTCCATCCCTCCGTGTTCATCTCGGCCGAATAGTTGCGGGTGAGGATGAGGTATCCGGCGATGTCGTCCGGAGCCTCTTGTACGATGGGGCTCAGACGCATCGCGTCCGCGGGGGAGAGCGCCTCGTCCGCGTCGAGGACGAGGATCCACTCCCCCGTCGCCTTGGAGAGGGCGAAATTCCGGGCCGCCGCGAAGTCGTCGCACCAGGGGAAATCGAAGACCGTTGCTCCTTTCTCGAGGGCGATCTCCCGGGTCCGGTCCTTCGACCCCGTGTCCACGACGATCATCTCGGAGACCGCCTCCCGGACGCTCGACAGGGCCCGGCCGATCACCGCTTCCTCGTCGCGCGCGATCATGCAGAGGGACAGGGAAGGGCAGGGGGTCGCCGCCCGGTCCGTCTCTGTCGGCACGGGTGTCCCCGGCACGGGATCGTCCGCCTGGGCGGGGCCCAGGAAGGAAAGCAAGGCGGCCGCCTCGGGAATCCGGCCCGCGCACTCGAGCTTCGCGGCGCACTCGCGCAGGAAGGTGAGATCCCCGAAGCCCTGCCTGCGCAGTTCCTCGATGCAGTCCAAGGCTTGATCCCTCTCGCCCCGGACGATGCGGGCCGCCGCGAGCAGGCCCGCTGCCGCAGGGTAGGCCCCGATCCTCTCGAGGAGAGCCTCGAGGATGCGCACGGTCTCCGCGATGTCCCCCGCGTAGAACTCCCCCAGGGCGCAGTTGAGGCCGGCCTCCTTCATCCCCGGGTCGAGCGCCAGGGCCTTCCGGGCGGACTCGAGGGCCTCGGGGTAACGCCCGTGCTCGAGGTGGATGTGGGCCAGGTTCACGTGGGCGCGGGCCATGTCCGGACGCAGCTCGGCGACTCTCGTCCAGAGGTCGAGGGCCTCCTCGACGCGGCCGAGCTCCATGGCCTGCACGGCCAGCTCCCGCAGGCTCTCCACGTCGCCGTTTCCCTGTTCGAGCTTCTTCCTTCCGAGGGCGTAGTAGGCCTCGCCCTTTTCGCGGGCCTTCTCGGCGTCGAGCTTTCCGTAGTGGTGGACGGGCACGGCGAGCCGCTCCGGTTTCACCCCGAGCCTGCGAAGCGAGGGCTCCACGATCTCGTGGACGGGGTTTTCGAAGCGGATGCGGGCGTCCCGGCTGAAGAGCCGCACCTTCTCGCTCGGGAACCAGCCGCTGCCCGCCTCCTCGGCGGGATACTCGCCCACGTTGGCCCGCCACCCGGTCTGCTGCGTGAGGTTCAGGTAGTTGCGCGTCTCCATCGTGAAGGCCCGCGGCTTCTTCGGTGCCTTGCGCGCGGCCTTCCGGAGGGTCGGGTAGTCCCTCTGCGAGAGCGCCTCGTCGGCGTCGAGGACGAGGACCCAGTCGCCGGAAGCCTTCTCGAGCGAGACGTTTCTCGCGGCGGAGAAGTCCTCCGTCCACGGGTGATCGTGGACCTTCGCGCCGAGAACCCGGCAGAGTTCACGCGTCCGGTCCGTCGAGCCCGTGTCCACGACGACGATCTCGTCCACCACGGGCTTCACGCTGCGCAGGCAGCGCACGACGTTCTTCTCCTCGTTTTTCACGATCATGCAGAGCGACACGCCGGGGCGCCTGCCGGCGCCATGAGGCCCGATCTTCTCCCGAACCGCGAGTGCCGCGGCGATGAAGCCGTCGTCCGCCTCGAAGGCATCCATGGCGTCCTCGATCCGGGCCATAGCCTCTTCGAATCTTCCCTGCGAGAGCAGCAGGTCGATCAGGAGGAAGGCGATCGTGCGGCTCGCGGGGTAGAGGCTCCGGGCTTCGCGAAATGCCCGTTCCGCCCGCGCCTGGGCTTCGATCGCGACCGCCGCGGCATGGTAGCGCTCGGCAAGGTCCGAATCGCACGGCGTGAGAATGAAGCCCCTTTCCAGGAGTTCGAAGGCTTCATCATGCCGCCCTTCAGCCCAGGCGAGCACACCCAGGTTCGTATGGGGCTCGCCAAAGGACGGATCGGCCTCGACCGCCTTCTCGAAGCATTCTCTTGCCTGCTCCGCGGCGCCCCGCCGGAAGGCAATGACGCCCTTGAGATTCAGTGCGGAGGAACAATCGACACGGACGGAGAGCGCCTTGGCGGCAAACTCCTCCGCTGCGTCCAGGTCGTCCAATCCCTCCCTGCATTGCCCTTCGAGGATGAGCCTCTCCTCGGGTGCGGGGCTTGCAGGGGCCTCGGTCAGCACCTCGAGGGCCTCCCGATATCGCTTGGCCCGAATCAGTCCCCCGGCCATCTCATGGTAGGCCCGGTGGTCCTCAGGCATGTCCCGGATCACCGCAAGCCAGAGATCGACGGCAGCCTGAAGATCTCCCCGCAGGAAGCGTTCCCGGGCCCTTTCCCGGGCGACCAGGGAGCGAATCTTCCTGCCTTCCTCGGCCTCCTGCTCTAGGGCCCGCCATTTGCCGGCGTATATCCGTCGGTTTCCTGTCATCGCCGATCCGTAATCGATTCGGTTTCCGATGAAGCTTCGGCTCCCGACGTGGTGGATGAAGACATCTCCGGCAATCACGTTGCGGTAGCCGGCGAGTGCCGCCCTCGCGCAGAGGTCGTCGTCCTCGAAATTTCCGGTTCCGAAGCTTTCGTCGAGCGGTCCGATCTCGTCGATCAGGCTCTTTCGGAAGAGCATGCAGAAACCCACCAGCCGCCTGGTTTCGATGCGCCGGCGGAGGTTTCTCCGCCTGAAGTCACGGGCATAATCTTCGAGGCCTTCCGGGGCATCGCAGTCTGCGGTATCCACTTTCTGGATCCCGCTGATATGATTCGTCATGGGGCCCACGATGCCCGCATCGGGAACGCTTCTCAGGCAGTCCATCATCCCAGAAAGCCATTCCTCGGTTACGACGGTGTCGTTGTTGAGCAGAAGGACATACTCGCCAGAGGCGGTCTCGATGCCCTGGTTGCAGCCCCTGGCGAAGCCGAGATTCTCCCGGTTTTCGATCAACCGGTATCCGGGATTGTCACGGATGAGCTGCCGCAGCCACTTCACGGTGCCGTCCGTCGACCCGTTGTCGACAAAGACGATTTCGTGCGGCTCCGGCGTGTGCCTCCGGATGCTCTCGACGCAGCGCTTCGTGTACTCGAGCTCGTTGAAGGTGAGAATGACAATGGAGACCTTCTCGTTCCTGCGGTCGATATCCCGAAGAACGAGGGCCAGGCGTTTCTGGATCGCCTCAGGCGACCACTGCGATTCGACCGTTCGCTTCCCGTTCGCCGAAAGCCTGTTCCAGAGTTCGGCGTCGTTGTACAGGCGAATCACTTTCGAGACGAACTCCCCCGCGTCGTCGGCGATGAGGGCGTCATGCCCGTCCACGAGACCCATGCCCTCGGCGCCGATGGAGGTGGTGACCACCGGCAACCCCCACGAGAGCGCCTCGCCGACCTTGCCCTTCATGCCGGCGCCGTACCGGAGGGGGCTGACGGAGATGCGGGCGTTTTTCAAGTACGGGGCGATGTGCTCCACATAGCCGGTCACGATGATCCGATCAGACGCCCGTTTTTTGACTGCTTCAGGCGGGTTGTTGCCGACGATGTATGTCTTGACGCCCGGCAATTCCGTCTGCAGCAGGGGAAGAATCTCGTCGCAGAGGAATTCCACGGAGTCGATGTTGGGCCGATGGTTGAAGTTGCCGACGAAGAGCAGGTCCGCCGTCTCTTCGTACGTCTTCCTGTGTCCGATTCTCTCATGAATGTTAGGGATGACGTCGATCGGGACGTCTCCTATGAGACTCTCGATGGCCTTCCGGTCGTCGGGCGTGACCACCCAGACCCGGTCGGCATTCCCGTAGACGGTGATCTCCCGCTCCTTGTTTTCCAGGGCTCGGGCCTTCAGGTGCTCGTCTCCCTTCAACTCGGCCTCCCGGATCTCCCGCAGGAAGTGGATGTCCACGCTGTCGACGATGACGGTGGTGTCCGGTGAGTACCGGCGAATCAGGGGCAGATAATACTCCGCCAGGTGCCAGAAGGAAAGGATTGCCGCCCTGTACGGCCGCTCGCGGAGAATGCCCTCGAGGTCCACGAAGGGGGCGATGATCAGGGCGCCTGCATGCTCCTTGGCTGACGGGTCGCCGGCGTAGGTTTCGATTCCGAGATCCCGAAGGATCGGCACGTAACGCTCCGCGTGATCGGAGTCCCTGGAGATGAACGTCACGTGGTAGCCGAGCTGCACAAGGGCCTTGAGGATGTGGAAAAGCCTCAGGGACCCGGATGCGCGGTCGAACATGGGCAGCAGGGGGTCGCAGACGAGAATGCTTGTACGTACTTTTGGAAGCGTAAACGCTTCGTCGCCCCATTTCGTATCCAGGTAATCGCGATCCCCGGCGCATAGCGTCTGCGGAGAAGGCAGGCAGGCGGCGCTCTGCCTAGATTGTCTCTCCTGCACGATCCCCTTGAGCCGAAACGCCTCAAACGTCCAGCGATAGAGCTTGTGCAGTTCGTCGAGTTGACCGTTGCCCGCTCCATGGTCATGGACGGCCCGAAGGGTGTTTTCTAGTTCCCGGACTCGCTCTACCTTCCGCGCGAGGTTCTTTTCCGCGAAGGCCCACTTCTCCTCCGCCTTCCTGGTTTTGCAATATTTGTGGATTACGGGGTCGGGGTGCAGCTGGTCGAACAGTGCGGCGAAGCGCCCCTTCCCCTCGCAGCGCTTACAGAAATCATCGTAACTCACCGGACGGATCATGAAGCTGACGGCCCTCTGATTGAAGACGACCTTCAGGCCGACTTTTGACAGGCGATAGCCTAGTTCGATGTCCTGAGTCAGCCGAAAGGCCTGATTATGGATGCCGTGCCGCACCAGAAGAGATCTCTTGCAGGAGGATCGACCGCCCCAGAAGTAAGTGAAATCGAGAATCTGCCCGTCCACGAGATGGGAGTAAGAAAACAGCAAGTGTCCAACATTCGTGACGTAATGCATCACGGGGGTGATTTTGAGCTTTGGGGACCAAGCGGTATATCCCAGTACGGCAATTTTTTCGTCGGGATGTTCATTATGACTCCGAAGGTGTTCACGCAGCAGGTTCTTGTCTGCGACGTCGTCGTCGTCGAAAAAGAAGAGGATAGGCGCCCTCGAGGTGAAGATGCCAAGATTCTTCGCTGCCGCGATGCCCGAGTTTCTCTGGTAAAAGTAGCGCAGGGGTAGCAGCCGTCGCATCTGATTGCATACGTTTCGGGTTTGATCGCTTGAGCCGTCGTCGATGACTATAACCTCATAATTCTTCTGGGGAATGCTTTGTTTGACGAGGCTGCGTAGCGACTGATGCAGGTAGGCCGATCGGTTGAAGGTGGGGATAATGACACTGATCAAAGGGAGATTCGTACCGTTTGTCATGACCGGTCTCCTTCGACGGGGGTGACATCGACTGTGACAAAGCATTCGTCTGTGGAAAAATGATTGTGCTGCAGGAGGTATTCCCTGCGCTGCCGATCTGCTGTGGACCAATCGTAATTTGCCACCGGCTTTCGGATACTGTGATCAACAGGGGTATTATCAATTATACCCATTTTCATGTTCCGCTCGCGGAGGAGAAAGGGCCAGACATTGCCGTATCCCCACCCCATGGGAGAGGAGAGGTCAAAGGGAAAGACGAAGTCGAAGACGGACGCGTGAAAACTCACCACGGGACCGATTTCTACGTATTGGGTTTCCCGGGCGAGAACTCCCCCCTGCTGCTCCGTGATGGGGTGATCGATGTAGGAATTCGATGTTCGAGCCGGCTGGGCAATGACGAATTCAAGTCGCCTTTGCAGAGGGATGAACTCATCGAGAAAGTTCTCGGGCAAGACGACATCATCGTCCGTCATCAGGACATATTCATACCTCGACAGGTCCTCGTTGCGCAGGAGCTCGTTCATGATCGTAAATTTGGGCTTTGTAACGAGTTTACGTGATTCAGCGCTTTTTCTGATTTTGGTTCGTTTACCCTCTTGCAAAACAAAACGGATTCCTCTTTCTTAGATTTGGCGAAATCAAAAGAAAAGGAGGAATCCGTTG